>OLQA01000927.1_pt1 | contig 27590 bp, 22 predicted proteins | sample 1673151 | NCBI WGS metagenome assembly OLQA01 (sample SAMEA3136760, study PRJEB25190) | human gut metagenome | biome: human gut; feature: human-associated habitat; material: faeces | place: Austria | collected 2013
CTCAGTTCTGCTCATGGCTTACCGAAAGAGTTGTTACTTGTTGTAAAAGTTGTTCGAGTTGTTTTCCATGTGTCCACGTCGAATCACTCCATTTTCGAGAAGAACCCTTTTTGATTATCCCATATAGACAAGAATGATTGTCGTGTTTGAAGAGATCTGGCCCAATATTAGGATTGTTACATTGTTACATTGTTACGTTTTTGATTTCTGATAACGCTTTAACGTTATAACGTTTAACGTTTTTGTTTTCGAAGGAAGCAAGCGAAGAAGCAAGGCTGGACGAGAAAGGATGGAAAGACAAGAAGAGAAAGGACGGGGAAAAAAGAGGGGAAGGACAAAGCGGTAAGAAGGGAAAGGACGAAGCGGCAAGACCCATTAATACAAATTACAAACACCCTCTCCAAAGACATTATGATAAATATAATATTTATATATTATAATATATAGATATATATATATTATAATATTATATATACTATATAGTATTATACATAATTTATCCTGTACTAAGGAAACTGTTTTTCTCATGCCTCAAACTAAATGTCATTTTCGAAAACGTTAAACGTTATCATGTAAGAACCGACCTCTACTACAGGCGTCTCCGCAAACCATGGCTGACTGAAAATCAAAAACGTAACAATGTAACAATGTAACAACGCAACTTTGAGCTGAGGCAAGCGTAAGTTACGACCAAACGTAGTCGTAAGTTATCTACAAGCACGGACGTAAGCAACCCTCGGCAAGGTCCCTGGCCAAGACCACCAAAAACGGAAGCAAAAAGAAGGAAAAAGAGACTGATTGTTTAGGCAAAATCCACCAGTCCAATACGTTAGACCCGACGATTCAAAAAATGATTTCGCTACAAGGCTCGCGTCTCCCTCCAAAAGGGGTCGAACTATCCCGTCATGCTAAGCAAAAGCCCTTCAAAAGGGGATGAAAACCAAGAAAAAACACCACGTTAAGATTATTTAACCGAAGCCCCCCCTATTTTTGCAATGTTTAGTAAATTTGCACCCAAGAAGCAATCATTCTCCTCGATTTGCGACCTTTTGCCACACCTGAAGGCAACCACAAGGGACACGCATTTGAGCAAGAAAACACTAAGAAAAAAATAGTGATCAATAAACATAGTAAATAACACCAAAGAGAGAACATTAAAACGATGAAAACAACTACATCACAACAAGGCAAGCGCTACCCATGGTGGCGCAGCCTGAGTAGTAGTTTCGCCACGGCGCTCCTTGCAGCAGCCCCCCTTGTAGCCTCTGCACAGATGGGCGACGCAACGCGAAACGACGTAATGGTTGGAGCGGCCACCCTCAAGGGTCAGACTGCAGACCAGATTATTGCGGCCAAAGTTGCAGACAAAGAGGTCGGATCGCTGAGCGATCCGAGCAAGGTCTTTTTCTTTTACAACGTAAAAACGGGCAAGTTTCTCAGCATGGGAGGCTATTGGGGTGTGCATGCTGCGCTAAAGGACACCCCCGTTGCCTTTTGGGCGCAGAATGGAAGCAGCACAGCCATCAAGTTTGTCCAAGACCTAAAAACCCCGCAGGGCAATCAGATGAGATGGGTGCACTCCACACTTAATTCTAATACCGACGCAGGCGTATTCCTTGACCGAGGCAAAAAGAATAATGAAAGTGTCGGATACAACGGCTGGTTCCTCGAAAAGGTAGATGACGCGGGGTTCAACACCTTTAGACTCTACACCCGTACTTGGAATACATCCGTTTCGGGAAAAGTCTATCTCTCGGCGCTTGGAGACGTTGCATCAGAAAAGAACTGCGATGCGGACTCACAAAGCGACCTTAAGAAGAGCGGACTGTGGGACGAGCACACCCTGTGGCGTATCATTTCCTTGAAGGAGATTCAAGATTTGATGGCTGTAGCGTCCGAGGATCTGTCTGACCCGCTCGACCTTACCTTCAAGTTGGCTTGCCCCGGATTCGATCGTGGCCGTATGGACATCGATGCTTGGCAATCGGTCGGCACGAATGTCGCCGAAGGTGGCTACGTAAGAATCGGACTGGAGCAATGCTACGAAAAGTTCGTACCCACCAATAGTGTAAAGCCATTGAGTCGCAGTGAGGACGAGAAGAAGTACGAAGGTGAGTTCGACAAAAAATACAAGTTCCCGTACAAAGGAGACCAGCCCCAAACCTTCGCTAACCGTGATGACTACAAGCGCCACATGGCCAAATACTTCTGTATGGACGTACGCGGCGTGAACGGCTACATCTACCAAAAGCAGAATGTAACGAAGCCCGGCACCTACGTCATCCAGTGCAAGGGCTACGCCAACACCCCGAAAGCCCTTCTCTATGCTGGTATTGCAAAAAATGATGGCTCCGGCTTAGTCGAGGGTACAAAGCGCACGACCATACTGAACCAGGTCAGCAACATGCCGGCGGACGAGCAGGAACGCCTCCACGTGAACGAGCAGAACATGGACTATGCGGGCAAAGAGTTCTACGAGTCAAGCAAATATACCAATATCGTGATCGTACAGGTGACGCAGGAGATGATTGAACAAGCTGCTGGAAAGGGTGTCACCATCGCCTTCGGTCTCGACATTGGCAATGCCAGCCAAACTCCCGACCTCAACGACTGGACTGTATTCGACGACTTCCGTCTGATCTACGTCAGCAACACGGAGAAAGAGGACCTGATCCTCGACGAGCTTCGTGGCGACTTGGAGTATCTGAAGGATGGCATCACCTACAAGAACCGTGTGCTCCGCCTTGCCAAGACGTTCAAGCGGGACAGCTGGAACTCATTCGTACTGCCCGTGGATCTCACGGTCAGCCAGGTTCGTGAAGCCTTTGGTGCCGACGTGCGCCTTGCCAAGCTCAAGGGCCTCACGGCCACCGAGCTGCAGTTTGAAACCGTAAACCTCGACGGAAAAGCCGGCAAGGATATCGCTCTCGTGGCTTACCAGCCGTACATCATCTTCCCGACCAAGACGATGGAGGACGACAATGATGGCCCCTACACGGCCACCATCGCTAAGAATGGAAGCTTGGTGAATCCCTATAAAGTAACGATCCAGGCCCAGCGCTTCGAGATTCCCGGTGTCACGTTTAAGACGAAAGCAAACAATGAGAACGACCTCAGCAACATGGATGAGCTTTGGACGACGACGCTGACTCACGACGTAGGAACCATCACGGCCTACGGCACCTTCGTCCGCACCTTCGACCCGGACGCCAAACAGGACGAGATGGGCGCTTGGCACTTCTCCGACAACAGGGGAACAATTCGCGAGGGCTACGACAACCTGGTGGGAAGCTACTTCTTCGACTATGGCAACGTATATTATACCGAGAACCCGGAAAAGGTGCGCGGCCTCCGCGGCTTCTCTTGCTGGTTCAAGCCCAACACGACCAACGGCACGAAGCCCGCAGTCTATCTCGACGGCGTGAAGCAGGAGGCAGAGTTGACGTCTATCGGCGAGCTGATCGTAGGCCCAGAGGCTGCCAACCGCTACGGCAAGAACGATGGCGTGTACAACCTCCAGTGACAGCGTGTCGGCAATACGACCGAGGGTCTGCCCAGCGGCATCTACATCGTCAACGGACGCAAGCATGTGGTAAGATAATCCTATCAGACAAACTTCAAAAAGGACTTAAGAAAAATGAAACGTAAATATATCAAGCCCACAACATCCTTGGTGAGGGTGGAGACGCAGAACAACTACTGTGCAGCTATGTCTTGGAGCGCACGCGACGCCAGCGGAGTTGTGCAGTCCGACGCCGACAGGGGTTATGTCCTCACGGAAGAGGACGAAAGTGTAAGCACTTACGATCCTTGGAACAGCAAAAACTGGTAGTCCGTGCGGCATAAGACCGTCGGAAACAACTACCTACGAGACTTGAGGAACCATGGACGGAACCAGCAATGGCATACGTCCATGGTTTTTGGGCTTCTATCCAGACTTAGTTGCCGTTTCGTATCGGGAAACTTTTCCGCATCGTCCTTTTGCCCAAGAAGGCTACTATTTCATCCAAGAAGGCTATTTTTCAATCATTTGCATCATCACATTTATCACCTTATATGAGAAAGAAATATACCCCACCCCAGTCTCAGACGATTCCACTCGACGTCTCAGGAAGGATGCTCGACACTTTTTCCATCCAAAAACCTAGTGGCAAAGGCAATCCGAACACGATACGCATCCAAAAGCGTCCCGACACCTTCTCACCCTTCACGCAGGAGGAGGAAGAAGAAAACGAGGATAGGACCGACGCAACCCTTTGGGAGCTTTAGCATGGGACAAAGCCAGTCTATGGTCGCCTCCAAAAAATCAATAACCGAAAACAAACTAACATGAACATCCTACTATCTCTGTTGGTGTCGTCAGTCTATATTTTCAACGCGCAGGGGCAATACCTCTGCATCGGCGAGGACGGCACTCCCATGCTCTCCGACGCACCCGTGAGCCTCGACGTCACACGGGTGGACGAGGTCGCCGACGCCGGGCGTTTCGACCTCGACTACACGGGCATGAAATGGATTCTCAAGCCCTCCGCGGAGCACACCTACACCCTTGGATACCAGGTGGGAGAAGCCAATGCCACCACCTTTGTCTATGTGCGCTCGGGCGCCATGGCCACCACGTTTGAAGAGCCCGACGCCACCTTCCTCGATGGCCAGTGGGCGGTATCTACGGGCGAGGAGAGCCAGCCCGTCTTCCTCGACGAGACGGCTGACTATGTCTGTCCCCAGTTTTACAAGCAGCATGTCGATGTCACGCTCCAGCGCAGCCTGGTCCAGCAGGAGTGGAACACGCTCTGCCTGCCGTTCCCGCTGCACGCTGATCAGGTCAGCGCACTTTGGGGTGAGGGCACGCGCGTGGCTAAATACAAGGGCGACACGGGCGACAAGCTCCTTTTCACCACCTGCGAGCACATCGAGGCGGGCGTGCCCTACGTCCTGAAGCCCGAGCGGGTCAGCGAAGACAACGTCTATCGGGTCGAGGGTATTGACATCACCTCTTGGGACCGCGGCGACCGGTCTCGCGAGACCGTTGCCGACGGCACACGCTTCATCGGCTTCTATGGTCCCACGATCGTTCCGGCCAACGCCTACGTCTTCGGCGACGGCGACCAGATGTATTGTCTCGAAACCGACATGGGAGCCAATGGCTTCCGTGGCTATTTCCAAAGCAACGATCCGCAGGCTGCCGATCGCAACCTCGGCTGGACAGTAGAGGATCAGGAGGTCACCTCCGTCCCGCAGACCGCACCCGTGGTCTCTCGCCCTGCCGATGGCGCCGTCTTCAACACGGGCGGCCAACAGGTGCGCCGCAAGGGTTCTGCCGAACCACTTGCCCCCGGCCTGTATATCGTCAATGGTATTAAAATCATCGTCAAATAAGTCTCACACAATGAAAACTACACAACACATCCTACTGTGCCTTCTGCTGTGGGTCTTCTCCGCTGCCCATACCCTAGCAGCACACACCGATGGCGAAACGAAGTTTATCAAAGCGGGGAGCGACTTCTCTGCTCTGGACGTCTCTCAGATTCCCAGTGGCCAACTGTGGATGCTCTCCACCAACGGAACTGCTTCTGGCAAAAACTTTACCATCGATTTCTCAAAGAAGAGCCTGGAGATAGTCCTCGACGTCTCCGCTTGCACCTCCGCCCTGGAGAACATCATCTCCTTCGGAAAGAAGATACAGGACTGGAAGGGCAACAACCTCCACTTTTATTATATCCCAACCAAATTCCCGCTGCCTTACACTTCCAAGAGACAAACATTCAACGAGCGACTCCGCGGAAGCTGGGTCAACACGAGGCAGAATACGCAGACCAAGTTGGACGTGGAGCTTGATGACGACACGAAGATCCTCACCATCCATCTGACCAAGGATGGCTTCTATGTCAACGGCGTGCTGCAGCAGGCTTCCAGCTCGGCTATCTCTGCCTTGTTCTCCTCCGGGTCTTCCACCATCCAGATAGGTAGCGCCGAGGGGGAAGTCCGCAGCCATGCCGTCTGCAAGCGCGTGCGCCTGATAGACTATGTCGATATGAGCAAGACAGACAACATCGCGTCCTGGACCAGCAACCCACAGAAGTTTGAGGACCACAAGGAGGCTGCCCATACCACCTTCCTGCCCTATCCCTCCACGGCGCAGCTCCGTGCCGACGCAACCCACTACGATGCCCCTTGGCTGCCCACAGACGAGACACGCTCGCTGGTGAGGAGCCTCAACAGTAGCGAGAACGGCAAGGAGTGGCAGTTCTGCTATGTCAAGGGCACAACAAGCGGACCCGCAGCCAGCGAGTTCTATGCCAAGAACTTCGAACAGTCGCCCTACTATGTCGCCAGCCAATGGAAACCCATCCGCGTGCCGCTCTCCTGGGAGATGGCGGGCTACGGACGCCCTGTCTATACCAACATCGGCTATCCCTTCGAGTACAATCCGCCAAAGGCCGTGGCCAGCCAGCGCGAGACCAACGAGAAGGACAACAATGCCACGGGCTTCTACCGCCGCCAGTTCACGCTCGACGAGTCGTGGCGCGACAAGCGCGTCTTCCTCCATTTCGATGGCGTCTATAGTGCCGCTGCCGTTTGGGTCGATGGCAACTACGTCGGCTACTCACAGGGATCCAATACCGACGCGGAGTTTGATATCACCGCAGCCCTGGAGAAGCAGGCCGATGGCAGCATCCGGACGGGCAGCTCGGCAGACAACGTCCACCAGCTCTCCGTGCGCGTCTATCGCTGGTGTGACGGTTCCTATCTCGAGGGACAGGACATGTGGCACCTTTCGGGCATCCACCGCGACGTCTATCTCGTCGCCACACCCAAGGTCTTTGTAGCCGACCACGTCATCACCACTGACAACATGGCCGCCGATGCTACCAGCGGCACGATGCAGGTAGCGCTCACCATCGACAACCGCGACCGCGTGGCAGGTGCCGACAAGACGATTGCCGTCACGCTCAGCGACAAGGACGGCAACGTGGTAGCTACTGGCACGGCTGCATACCAAAGCAAACAAGACAACAACGGAAGACAGACCCTGACCGTGAGCCTTCCGGGACTCAAGGGCCTGCATCCTTGGAGTGCGGAGTCTCCTTATTTATATAATGTGACGGTGAGCCAGCGTGCTGCCGACGGTACGGAAGAGATGGCGTTCAACACGAAGTATGGTTTCCGCACCATCTCGCTGACGAAAAATCCGCACGTCGTCTATGTCAACGGCCAGCGTGTCTTCTTCAAGGGTGTCAACACCCAGGACACGCATCCCGAATACGGACGGGCCATCGACGTGGAGACGATGATGAAGGACCTGACGATGATGAAGCAGGCCAACGTCAACACGGTACGCACGTCCCACTATCCGCGCCAGCCGAAGATGTACGCCATGATGGACGCTCTGGGCTTCTATGTGATGGATGAGGCCGACGTGGAGTGCCACTATGACTGGATATGGGGATGGAGACACTTAACCAAGAGACTCACCTCAGACGGAAACTGGACCGCTCAGTATGTGGACCGCAACGTGCGCATGGTGGCGCGCGACCGCAACCACCCCTGCGTCACGTTCTGGTCTTTGGGCAACGAGTCGGGAAGCGGCCTCAACTTCGAGAAGGCCTATGCGGCCGTGAAGGCCCTCGACGGCCGACCCATCCACTATGAGGGTACGACCAACTGGGGCAATGCTGCCACTTCGGACCTCTATTCCAATATGTACCCCACGGTGGACTATGTGGCAAGCAATAAGGATGGAGTCAAGGATCGTCCCTACTTCATCTGCGAATATGCCCATGCCATGGGACAAGCCGTAGGCAACCTGAAGGACTACTGGGAGGCCATAGAGAGCAGCACCGGCATCATTGGCGGCTGCATTTGGGACTGGGTGGACCAGGCCATCTACCGCGTGGAAAGCGGCTCTGGCGTCGTGGCCGACAAGACCAAGAATGGTTTTCACAATTGGACCTCGGGCTACGACTACAATGACATCGCACTGTTGGGAATTGGCTTCCAGGGCAACTTCCTCAACAACGGCCTGATCACGCCCGACCGCGCCTGGACTTCCAAGCTCACCGAGGTGAAGAAGGTCTATCAGTATGTGGCGTTCTCCGACTTCGACGCGGCCTCACGCTCAGTCTCCCTCACCAACAAGTATGCCTTCACCACCATTTCTCCCGACCGCTACGACCTCGCCTTCCGTGTGTTCAAGGATGGACGACTGGTGGAGGAGGCAACCGTTGGGCACTTCGACGCAATCGCGCCTGGAGCCTCAGCACGCATCACCCTGCCGCTGACGACCAAGACTGATGAGGCGAGCGAATATCTCGTCAATGTCGAACTGCGCATCAAGGAGGCCTGCGCATGGGCGGAGGCCGACTACAGCATTGCCGACGAGCAGTTTGCCCTGACCGCGCGCCCAGCCTGGACTGCTCACACGTCCAAGGGAGGTTCCCTGACCATCAGCGGCAACAGCGTCTCGGGCAACGATGCCGAGGGCAACGACTATCGGATGGCTTTCGACAACAGCGGCAAGATGACGGCGTGGACCTATGCGGGCAAGCAGATTCTGCACACCAATGCCAATGGCACGATAGCTTCGGGAGCTGCGCCCGACTTCAATAGTTGCCGAAACATCGACAACGACAAAGAGAGTACCGGTACCGCAAATGTAGGATGTGTCAATTCGTCTTCGACCAAAATCATCAAGGCGTTGACGAAAGACGAGGCTTCGGGCTGCGCCACCATGACGGTGCAGGGCAATGCCAAAAACTGCCAGTACACCATCCGCTACACGTTCTATCCTGATGCCACGGTTGACATGAAGACGACGTTCTCTCCCTCGGGGCCTACCCGCCGTCTGGGTCTTGGCCTGCAACTGGCTTCCGGCTTTGAGAATGTGGAGTTCTATGCGCGTGGTCCGCGCTCCAACTATTCCGACCGCAAGACAGGTTCCTACCTCGGACGTTTCACCACCACGGTCGATGATATGGTGGAGGAGCAAATCCACCCACAGACCTACGGCGACCATGAGGATCTGCGCGAACTGCTGCTCAGCAACAAGGCCGCTGGGCTCACGCTCACAGTCCGGGTCGATGGCAAAGCCTCATTCTCGCTCTCTCACTTCGATGAGTCGAAGTGGATAGAAGAAGGCAGCGACCTGTGGAAAATACCCACCCATTGGTACGACCTCGTGCGTAAGCCTCAGGTGTTTGCCCATATCGACTATTGGCAGCGCGGACTGGGCAACAACAGTTGCCAAGGCGACGTGGTACTGCCGAAATATGAGTGTCCCACCTCAGGCGACCATACATACACTCTGCGATTGAAACCCAATCTATAGTTGCAACTTGCGTTGATCTGATTCAACGATCGCCTTATTCAACATTTGCAGCCCACGGGAAAAAACAGACACTTGCCTGTTTCCCCCGTGGGCTGCTCTGTCATCATAACGGTCATGAGAAAAGCGGAATGGCAATTCTCATTGTTACATTGTTACATTGTCACGTTTTTGATTTTTGATAACGCATTAACGTTATAACGTTTAACGTTTTTGTTTTCGGAAGGCAGCACAACACAAACAATGCTTCGCCTGGACAAAACTGCAGCAAAAGACGCCCGCTAAAAGGCGGCTGTGCGTTGACACAATGGTAAATATCTGCCACACAGGGGGTTGAAAGCAAGTTAAAAACAAAGCTTTAATTTTATTTAACGCTTTACCCCCCCTAATTTTACAATGATTAGTAATTTTGCACCCAAATAGATTGTGCATTCCTGTCAAAATCAACCTATCGCCCTATCTGACGACGAGCATACTGGGTTAGAACTGAGCATGGAGGTACTAAAAACAACAGTGATCATTACTAATTATCTAAAGAGAACATTAAAACGATGAAAACAACTACTTCACAACACGGCGAACGCTGCTTATGGCGGCGCAGCTGGAGTGTTGGAATCGCCACGGCACTCCTCGCCGCTGCACCCTTTGTGGCATCAGCACAAAACGACGGCGCAACGGGTGGCGGAAATTCAAGCAGTTCTTACGAGGGCGTAGGCGACCTGCCGGGCGAAACCTTTGAGGAGCTCCAGAAGGGAATCACCGCGGACTGCTCCTACGGCGACCCGAGCAAAGTGTATTTCCTCTACAACGTGGGGTCAGGCAAGTTTCTCAACATGGGAGGCTACTGGGGTACAAGTGCCTCTTTGAAAGACTACCCGATGCCACTCTGGACACGCAATGGAACGTCTACGAAAATTGATGGAAGCGAAACGCCCTCTCTCAACTTCGCACAAAACATCGCTACCAGGGAGGGCAACATGGTGAAATGGGTGAACAGGGGAACCAACGGAACGACCGACGTCGGCGTATTCTGCGACCGTGGTTCAACGACCAATTACAACGGTTACGACGGTTGGTTCTTTACAAAAACAACAGATTCGAACGGTAAGGACGCCTACCTTATCTACACTTTCAAGACTACTACGTCAAGTTCTGGGTTCAGCGCACAAGATGGGATGTACCTTACGGCCTTTGACGAAGGACAAGCTACAGCAGACAGGAACTGTGGAGCAGATACATACACGAATATCTGCACCAACGGTACACCTAACGATTATAGCAAATGGCGCGTCCTCACGCTATAGGACATCGACAACTTGCAGTTAGGGAACAGCGTGGAACTGAAAGATCCACTTGACTTTTCCTTTATGTTGAAGTGTCCTGGCTTCGATCGTGGAAGAACGGACATCAACGGATGGCAGGTATTTACCTCTTCCGTAGCATCGGGAGCGTACACCCGTATCGGTTTGCAGGAGTACAACTACAAAACGGACACGAAGGTATCGACTGCGGCCACTCCCCTGTCACGCGGCAATGGCAATGAGTATAACAACGGTAGGTTTACAAAGTCATCCTCTGATCCATACAAATTCTACTTCTCGGACACCAAATACCAAAACTTCAACCAGTGGTCCGACTACCTACGCTACATGGGTAAGTTCTTCTGCATGGACGTACACGGCACGCATGGCTACATCTATCAGAAGATGTTTGTGAAGCAGCCGGGCATCTACGTCGTAGAGTGCAAGGCATACTCCAACACGGACAAAGCCCACCTCTTCGCAGGCGTCGCAGGCAACGACTTGTTCGAGGACTCAAAATGCACGACCATACTTAGCCAGGTCGACCACATGTCTGCGGAAGAGAAGTCTCGCCTCCGTGTAGCTGATCAGAACATGGACTATGCGGGCAAGGAGTTCTACGAGTCAAACAAATATACCAATAGCGTGAGCGTACATGTGACGAAGGAGATGATTGAGCAAGCTGGTGCCGCTGGTGGCGTCAGCATCGCCTTCGGCCTCTACATCGGTAACCCCAACGACGCCAACGAGAAGCCCGACGCCAACGAGTGGACGGTGTTCGATGACTTCCGCGTGCTCTACGCCAGCAACACGAAGAGCCCAGACCTCATACTCGACGAGCTGCGCGGCGACCTGGACTATCTGAGGAATGGCACCACCACCTACACGAACCGCATGCTCCACCTTGCCAAGACGTTCACCAAGGACCACTGGAACTCCTTCGTACTGCCCGTGGACCTCACGGTCAAACAGGTTCGTGATGCCTTTGGTGCCAACGTGCGCCTTGCCAAGCTCAAGAACCTCACGAACACCGAGCTGCAGTTTGAAACCGTAAACCTCGACGAGAATGAGAAGGCTACCGCCATCCAAGCCTATCAGCCGTACATTATCTTCCCGACCAAGACGATGGAGGCATACAATGGCACCCCCTACACTGCTAACATCACAACGGGAACTGGCAGCGATTACAAGGTAACGATCCAGGGTCAGCGCTTCCAGATCCCCAACGTCACGTTCAAGACGACTGTCGACGGCAAGAACGACTTCAGCGACATGGACGAGCACTGGACGACGAGGCTGACTCAAAAAGCGGGAGCCATCACGGCCTACGGTACTTTCGTCCGCACCTTCGACCCGGACGCTACACAGGACGATGTCACGGGCAAATGGACTCTCTCTGAAAACAGGGGAACGATCCTCGATGGCTACGACAACCTCGTAGGAAGCTATTTCTTCGATAAGGGCAACGTCTATTACTCTGACACGAAGGAGCGCGGTCTCCGCGGCTTCTCTTGCTGGTTCAAGCCCAACAACAACGGCGTGCAGCTCGCAGTCTATATCGACGGCATGAAGCAGGAGGCGGAGTTGACGACAATCGGCGAGCTGATCGTCAGCCCCGAGGCTGGCAACCGCTACGGCAAGAACAATGGCGTGTACAACCTCCAGGGACAGCGTGTCGGCAATACGACCGAGGGGCTGCCCAGCGGCATCTACATCGTCAACGGACGAAAGCATGTGGTAAGATAATCATATCAAACAAACTTCAAAAAGGACTTTAGAAAAATGAAACGTAAATATATCAAGCCCGTAACTACTGTGTTGATGGTGGAGACACAGAACAACTACTGTGCAGCTGCGTCGTCTTGGGTTGTAGGCAAGTTCCACGACAACGGCCAGGTGGAATTAGACGATCCCGCCTCTGATATGGGCCCTGTCATTACGGACAAAGATGAAGCCGTGAAAAAGTACGACCCATGGAACAGCTATAACTGGTAGTCCGCGCGGCATAAGGCCGTCGGCAACGACTACATATTATATTTAGATCAATGGACGAAAGCCGCTTTACTTGGCTTTCGTCCATTTCTGTTTAAGCGAGAAGCCTTTGGTGTTGGAGGGAGAAGCCTTTGGTGTTCTCCCACACAAAAAACTTCTGCCGAGAAAATCGGGTAAAACGCTACCCCATTTCAAAGTTTCTTCTTACCTTTGCACTTGCACCAGATTGCCACACGCTGCCTTCGGCCGCGCATGGCAATCAACGATCGATATTAAATCAAACTAATCATGGAAGTCGTGGCGGAGGCTGTCCTTCCCACGGGTTCGCCTTTTAACTAAGACATGGAAAAAAGAAGAACTTTGAAAAACTGGATCATCGCCACCCGACCCTGGGCCTTGCCCGCCTCGGTGATGCCGATTCTCATCATGTGGGCCTACCTCTACAGTCAGAGCGACAACGGCGCGGCCCACATCAACTGGCTCAACGCCCTGCTCTGCCTCCCGCTGCTCTCCATCGTCCACTCGGGCGGCAACATGGTGAGCGACTACTTCGACTTCACGTGGGGCGTGGACACGAAGGCCTGCAGCAATGGCGTGACGTGGATACACGACGGCACGTTCCGCCCAAAAGAGATCCTGCGCTATGGTCTGGTGCTCGTGGCGCTGGCCGTGCCCATCGGCGTGTTTCTGCTCTACAACTCGTCGTGGTCGGGATGGTGGATCGGACTGGCGGGCGTCCTGCTCGCGTTGGTCTATCCCTGGATGAAGTCCCACCACCTGGGCGACATCAACATCCTCGTGAGTTTCGCCCTGCTCCCTGCCCTCGGCACGTTCTTCGTGGCCGTGGGGGCCTACGACCCGCAGTCGCTGCTGATGATCCTGCCCATCGGCCTCATCACAGTGGCCATCCTCCATGCCAACAACACCCGCGATGTGAAGACAGATCTTCAGGCCGGGCTGGGGACCATCACGACCTCGGTCTCGCTGATGAACGCCAAGGCCATCTATACCTTCGAGATCTTCGCTCCCTACGCCCTGGCCCTGCTCTATGTGGTCCTGCTGGGGCAGCCGTGGACGCTGCTGGCGGTCGCGCTGACGTTGCCCCTGGCCCTGCGCAACGTGCGGACGATGATCCAGGCCGAAGACGACCTGCCCTACCGAGGCATTCAGCGACTCGACCAGACGACGACGCAGCTACAGATGGTCTTCGGCCTCCTCTACGCCTTGGGCTTCTTCCTCGGTAGTTGGCTGGGAGTGTAAGAACTTATATATATAAAAAATGAGAAAAACCATTGCTGCCGTCCTCATCGCAGCCCTGCTATGGTTTGTGATGTTCTCGCCCTGGACGGCGCCACACATCAACTTCTGGTACACGATGACGTGTTCGGCCCTCACCCTCACCACGCTCTCTACGGTCTGGTGTAGGGAGTGGCTGAAGGACCTGAGATTCTCGCCCCGCGCAGTCGCAGCAGGACTGTCGATTGCCTTCGTGTTGTGGTGGGTGTTCTGGACGGGCGACAAGGTGTCGCAATGGATGTTTGGTTTCGCCCGCGGCCAGGTGGACATGATCTACTCCATGAAGGGCAGCACGCCCCCTGCCGTCATTGCCGTCCTGCTCCTCCTCGTCATCGGTCCGGCAGAGGAGATCTTCTGGCGCGGCTTCATCCAGCGGCGGATGATGGCGCGCTGGGGCGCCAACGCGGGACTGATAGCTGCCACGGCCTGCTACACGCTCGTCCACCTGCCTTCGCTCAACTTCATGCTGATCGTGGCGGCAGGAGTCGTAGGCGGCTGCTGGGGCTTCATCTACCGCTTCTTCCCGCAAAGCCTCACGGCCCTCATCATCTCCCATGCCGTATGGGACGCCTGCGCCTTCGTTCTCTTCCCCTTCTGACAGGATGCAAAAAGGGGAAAGACCCACGGTCCTTCCCCTGATATTTTCTTGCGAAAAAGAATTGACAGTTATGCGTTGACCGCATCGCTGAGGTCAGCACCAGCCTTGAACTTCACCACCTTGCGTGCGGGGATGACAATCTTGGCACCCGTGGCGGGGTTGACACCCTGACGCTCGGGACGCTCGTTGACCTCGAAGGTACCGAAGCCGACCAGCTGCACTTTCTCGCCAGCTACCAAAGCATTCTTCAGTTCGCGCAACGTGGCGTCCAAAGCATCCTTGGCCTCAGCCTTCTTCAGACCCGAGCCGGCCGCAATCTTCTCGATTAACTCTGTTTTGTTCATAACTTTTCTTGATTATCGATTAATATATATTGATTCAAACGCTTGTGGGTGCAAATATAAGAGAATAGTTTTACAACACAAACTAAATTTCGGAAAAAGTGACGAAAATTGCGTAAAAAAGCGTATTGAGGGGGCTCCGTGTGCAGTTAATGAGGATTTTTTCGTAATTTTGCACGGTATAATCAAAAAGAACAAAAATGCTCACGCACGAAATACCCGCAGTCACTAAGAATCTGCTGATCATCAACTCCATCATGTTTATCGCCACCTGGGTGACGGAAAACATGGGGATAGACCTGACCGGCTTGCTGGGACTGCACTTTTTTCTGGCTCCTGACTTCCACCTCTACCAGATATTCACCTACATGTTCATGCATGGTGGCCTCGGGCATATCTTCATGAACATGTTTATGCTGTGGATGTTCGGACCCGTGATGGAGGCCTATTGGGGATCGAGGAAGTTCTTTTTTTATTACATCATCTGCGGCTTGGGCGCAGGCTTCTGCCAGGAGCTGGCACAGTTTGGACAGTTCTACATCATCTGCAATGAACAAGTGCCTGGCTTCACCTTCGCCGATACCATGATGGTGGTGCGGGCCAACCAGGGCTTGCTCAACCTCTGGACGACAGTAGGCGCCTCGGGTGCGCTCTACGGCATCCTCCTGGCCTACGGCATGTACTTCCCCAACGAGCGAATGTTTGTCATTCCCTTCCCCTTCCCCCTCAAGGTCAAGTGGGTAATCGCCGGTTCCATCGCCCTGGAACTGTTCTCGGCCATTGCGACCACCAACGACGGCGTGGCCCATCTGGCCCACCTCGGCGGCATGCTCTTCGGCTACATCCTCATCAAGTACTGGCGCAAGCATCCCTTCATGGAAGGCAACGGCTTCGGAAAGCACGGAGGAGGCTGGCAGAACACGGGCCATAAGCGCAAGAACTGGGGCGGATTTGGCAAAAACTGGGGCGGCTTCGACGTGCTCAAAGGCAAGAAAAACGCAGGCGAGACCACACGACAGGAGACCGACTGGGAGTATAACGCCCACAAGAAGGCTACCCAGGAGGAGATCGACCGCATCCTCGACAAGATACGAAAGAGCGGCTACGACAGTCTGACGAAGGAGGAGAAGCAGACGCTCTTCGACAGTAGCAACAACTAAGGGCTGCGCACGACAGAAAGGGTTTCCCCGAAGCCGAGGATTCTTCCGCGGAGGCGGGGGAAACTTCCTCTGAAACGGGGAGAAATAGCACGACGTAACCATTATAAACACGACGAGAGAGAGAGAACGCTATGGAGAAATTGAGAAAGGCAATGCGCCTTCTGCTTGTGGTGGCCAACTTGTTGGCTATCATAGCTTTGCTTTTGGTGGGATACTCCGACCTGCTCCAGCCCGAGTCGTGGCCCAAACTGAGCAACGTGGGGCTGCTGATGCCTGCCGTCATCCTCGCCAACCTCTTCTTTCTCGTCCTCTGGACACTGCTGCGCCCACGCCTGCTGTGGCTGCCCGTGGCGGGTCTGCTGCTGGCCTTTGTCCCCATCCGCCAATACACGCCCTTCAACCCCACGGAGGAGCCGCCCCACGGCGCCTTGAAACTGTTGTCATGGAACGTGGCCATGTTTGAGGGCCACGTCACGAAGGAAGGAGAGAAGAGCGAGATGATGCGCTACCTGCTCGATAGCGACGCCGACTTCATCTGTCTGCAGGAGGCCACGGACAAGGGCGACAGTCTCTCGCCCCTGAAGTTGCTGCGACACAAATACGCCTATACCGCCTTCATCCCCAAAGCCTCGGAGACCGGCCACGGCCTGTTTCTGGCCTCGCGCTACCCCATCCTGAGCCACGACTCCATCCCCTACCACTCCCCGGGCAACATGAGCGTGGACTTCCTCGTCGATGTGGGCGGCCAAAAGGTCTGCATCATCAACAACCACCTCCAGTCCTACGGCATCTCGGAGAAGGAGCGCGAGGACTTCCACCATATCCTCCAAGGCGACGTGGAGGCCGACACGGCACGCATCGAGACGCTCCAGCTGATCGAGAAACTATCGAAGGGAACGACCCGCAGGGCGGCCCAGGTGCGCATGGTGGCCGCACGCATCCAGCAGCGCCTCAAGGAGGGGCTGCCCGTCATCGCATGCGGAGACCTCAACGACACCCCCATCTCCTACACACACAGGACCCTGTCGAAGGGACTGACAGACTGCTACATAGCCTCGGGCAACGGTCCCGGACGGTCCTTCAACCGCAACGGAATCTATACACGCATCGACCATATCCTCTGCTCCGACTTCTTCAAGCCCTATGGCGCCAAAGTCGATGATCGTATCCACACAAGCGACCACTACCCTATCTTCTGCTGGTTGGAAATGCGGCCAAAACCTTAAAAAAATGACATTTAAGGCCGAAAGTTTTCCCAATATGTGAAAAAATCAGTATCTTTGCACGTTTGTAGTACGTTCGTGTCTCTTTTACGAGGCAGGACAGGCTATGAATGGGCGCTTTTTAGCTGATTAAATTCAAAAACAACAATAAAAATGCAGAACAAAGGACTAGTAATTTGCGTGGCCGTCTTGCTGACGCTCGCAAGTATCTTCTACCTGTCTTTCTCGGTAGCCACCAGCTACTATGACAGCCAGGCCGAGAAGATCAAAGATCCCATTGCGCGGCAGGACTACAAGGACTCCGTGAAGTATCTGGGCATCTACTCTTATCAGAAGTGTCTGGAGACACAAATCGGCCTCGGCCTTGACCTGAAGGGCGGTATGAACGTCATTCTGGAGATCTCCGTACCCGACGTCGTCGATGTGCTCGCTGACCACAAGACCGACCCGGCCTATGTGAAGTCGCTCCAGCAGGCCAAGAAGGAGGAGGAGACGAGCCAGCGCGACTTCATCTCTCTCTTCATCGACGCTTACCACAAGAACGCGCCGGGCCACCGCCTGGCCGAGATCTTCGCCACCCAGCAGCTCAAGGGCAAGGTGAGCACGCAGAGTACGGATGAGCAGGTGGAGAGCGCCTTGCGCGCAGAAGTGACCGCCGCCATCGACAACTCCTACAACGTGGTCCGCAACCGTATCGACCAGTTTGGCGTCGTGCAGCCCAACATCCAGAAGCTCGAGGGACAGGAAGGCCGACTGATGGTCGAGATGCCGGGTATCCGCGAGCCGGAACGTATGCGCAAGCTGCTGCAGGGTAGCGCCAACCTGGAGTTCTGGGAGACCTACAACAACCAGGAGATCACGCCGTACCTCGTCCAGCTGGACCAGCGTCTGGCCAATGGCGACAACGGCACGGAGAAGAAGGACACGGCTGCCACTGACGGCACGAAGGCCCCGGCCAAGAAGGCTGCCTCCAAGCTGCAGCTCCGCGACAGTCGCAACGCTGCCGCCAACGCCGCCAAGAACGAGACCGACGCCCAGCTGCGCCGCGACCACCCGCTGCTCTCCATGCTTCAGACCATCCCGGGCGAGGCCCTCAGCATCGTAGGCTATGCCAACGTGCGCGACACCGCCGCTATCAACAAGCTCATCTATAGCCATCTGGCCAAGCAGGTGCTGCCCAGCGACCTGAGACTGCTCTGGAGCGCCAAGCCGGCCGACGGACTCAACCAGAAGAACGTCTTCGAGCTCCACGCCCTGAAGATCACCACGAGCGACGGCCGCCCCGTCCTGGAGGGTGACGTCGTCACCGACGCCAAGGACCAGTTTGACCAGTATGGCAAGCCGGAGGTGAGCATGTCCATGAATTCCGAGGGTGCGCGCGAATGGTCGGCCATCACCAAGGCCAACCTCGGCAAAGCCGTAGCCATCGTGCTCGACGGCGTAGTCTATACCGCTCCGCGCATCAACAGCCAGATCGACGGCGGCCAGTCGTCTATCTCGGGCAACTTCACCATCGAGGATACCAAGGACTTGGCCAACACGCTGAAGTCTGGACGTATGCCGGCCCCGGCACGTATCGTCCAGGAGGAGGTCGTCGGTCCTACGCTCGGTGCACAGTCCATCCAGCAGGGTCTCATCTCCTTCGTCATCGCTTTCGTCGTCCTGATGATCTACATGCTCCTGATGTACGACATCATCCCGGGTATGATGGCCAACGTGGCGCTGCTCGCCAACCTCTTCTTCACGTTAGGAATATTGGCCTCGTTCCAGTCGGCGCTCACCATGCCGGGTATTGCCGGTATCGTGCTGACACTGGGTACGGCCGTCGATGCCAACGTGCTGATCTATGAGCGCATCAAGGAGGAGATGAGAGGCGGCAAGGGCATCAAGGAGGCCCTGGAGGCAGGTTACAAGAACGCCTTCTCAGCCATCTTCGACTCCAACCTCACCTCGCTCATCACGGGTATCATCCTGCTCGTCACGGGTACGGGTCCGATCCGTGGTTTCGCCACCACGTGGATCATCGGTCTGTGCTGCTCGTTCTTCACTGCCGTCTTCCTGACCCGCATCGTCTATGAGAAGCAGATGGCCAAGAACCGCTGGCTCAACCAGAAGTTCTACACCTCCATCAGCAAGAATCTGATGCAGAATGTCAACTTCGGCTTCATGAAGATGAGCAAGAAGAGCTTCACGCTCTGTGGCATTGCCGCCGTGGTCTTCATCGGCAGCTTCGCCATCCGCGGCCTCAGCCAGAGTATCGACTTCACGGGTGGACGCAACTATGTCGTGACCCTCAACAAGGCCACGGAGGTAGAGAGCGTGCGCGAGCTGCTCGACGGCGCATTCGTCAACACTACGGGTACGGACGCTGGCAAGCAGGCCACGACTTCCGTCATCGCCCTCGGTACGGACGGCAAGACCATCCGCGTCTCAACCAACTACAATATTGAGTCCAACGACCCGATGGAGGACGACCGCGCAGAGACCATCCTCTACAACGCCCTCCACAAGGCTGGCTTCGTCAGCCAGGCCAACGTAGAGGCCTTCAAGAACCCGGATATCCGTACGGGCGGATCTATCATCAGCTCGGCCAAGGTAGGACCTTCCGTGGCTAAGGACATCACCTACGGCGCCATCATCAGTGTGGCCCTTGCTCTGTTCTTCATCTTCCTCTACATCTTGCTGCGCTTCCGCAACCTCGGTTTCTCCGTTGGTTCTATCGTCGCCCTGTTCTTCGATACCCTCACCGTGGTTGGTATCTACTCGCTCTGCTGGGGCTGGATGCCGTTCTCGCTGGAGATCGACCAGACCTTCATCGGTGCTATCCTGACGGTGATCGGCTATTCTATCAACGATAAGGTGGTGGTCTTCGACCGAATCCGTGAGAACCTCAAGTTGCATCCGAAGCAGGATCGCGAGACCCTCTTCAACAGCTCTATCAACCAGACGCTGGCCCGTACGATCAACACGTCAGCCTCTACGCTCATCGTGTTGCTCTGCATCTTCTTCCTGGGTGGTGAGAGCATCCGCAGCTTCTCCTTCGCCATGATCCTCGGTGTGGTCTTCGGTACGCTCAGCTCCATCTTCATCGCTTCGCCGGTGGCCTACATGGTGCTCAAGCGCAAGACGATCGACACCAACGAAGTGGCCAAAGCATAACAACAGAATGGTCAAGCCTGTAGCAAGGCTTACTCCACGATAAAGCAGACCCCGTTGCCTTCTCTGGGCAACGGGGTCTCTTATTTTCATATTCCATTCTCTTTTCTCCTATTACATCCTCTGTTCTCCTATTAGTTTCTCTGCTCTCCTATTATATATAATATAGGAGGCAAGCAACGATGGCCTATGAGTCCTTGGGACCGCTATGGCCAATGCTTTTGCCAGACTATAGGGCAAGCACAAAAGCGAGCTTTGAAAGAGCGTGAGAACACTACTCTTCCAAAGCCCGCTTCCTATCGCTACAAGCCCACAGAGGGGCGCTACTCGCTTCGGAGTGTGGCCAGCAGTTCCAAGGCGCGATCCTCGTTGGCCTCCATGATCTCGCGCTCGCCAGGACCCTTGTCGTTGATGCCACAAAGGTGGAGGATGCCGTGGATGATCACACGATGGAGCTCGTCGTCGTAGGACTTGCCAAACTGTTCGGCATTGGTGCGGACGGTGTCGAGCGAGATGACCAGGTCGCCGTTGATCACATCGTCCTCATCATAGTCGAACGTGATGATATCGGTGTAGTAATCATGTCCCAAATACTCGCGGTTGACCTCCAGTATCTTGTCGTCATTGACAAACAGGTAGCCCACCTCGCCCACCTTGCGCCCGTGGGAAGCCGCTACGGCCTTGATCCACTTCGACGTGAGGCGTTTCTTGATCTTCGGCATGGCGATGCCTTCGGCATTATAAGTTATCATAACCTCCTTATTTTATATAGTGTAAATCATTTCTTTGGAATAAACTGCGACGCATCATGGCCGAAGAACCTCAGTTCACGGACCAGGGTGCTGCTGACGCTCTGGAGATCGGGCTCCGTGAAGAGCAAGACCGTCTCCACGCCGCTCAATTGGCGATTGATGTCGGCCTGCTGGCGCTCATACTCAAAATCTTTGACGTCGCGCACACCACGGACGATGAAGCGTGCTCCCTCGCGACGGGCCATATCGATGGTCAGGTCGCTATACGGGCGCACACTCACCCGCGGGTCGTCCTCATAGAGCGAGGCGATGGCGGCCACGCGCTCGGATATTTCCTCCTGCGTATGCTTCCGCTCGCTCACGGCCACGGCGATGACAAGGTGGTCGAAGAGCGGAAGGGCCCGACGCACTACCGACGCATGGCCAGTAGTGAAAGGGTCGAAAGTGCCTGTGAAGAGGGCGATGCGGCTATTCTCGTTTGCTTTCATACTTGCTTCTCTTCTTTCAATCGAAAAGGTCTGGCTGCATCACGTTGCCAGCATAGGGATTGCGCCCCAGGTGCTCGTAGGCCAACTGTGTGGCGACGCGTCCGCGCGGCGTACGCTTGAGAAAGCCCTCCATGATCAGATAGGGCTCATAGACCTCCTCCACAGTACCGCTATCCTCGCCGATGGCCGTGGCAATGGTGGAAATGCCCACCGGACCGCCACGAAACTTGTCGATGATGGTCAGGAGGATCTTGTTGTCGATTTCGTCGAGACCATACTGGTCAATATTCAATGCCTGGAGGGAGAAGATGGCTATCTCCTGGGTGATCGTGCCGTCGCCCTTCACCTGGGCAAAGTCGCGCACGCGGCGCAACAGTCCGTTGGCGATACGGGGCGTGCCACGGCTTCTGCGGCTGATCTCGACGGCTGCCGCATCCTCTATGGGCACATGGAGGAGACTGGCGGAGCGCTTGATGATAGCCTGGAGCGTCTCGGGGTCGTAGTACTGGAGGTGGAGGTTAATGCCAAAACGAGCTCGGAGCGGGGCCGTAAGCAGGCCGCTACGGGTCGTGGCGCCCACCAAGGTAAACGGATTGAGGTCTATCTGGATGGATCGTGCCGAGGGACCTTTGTCGATCATGATGTCGATGCGGAAGTCCTCCATCGCCGAATACAGATACTCCTCCACGACGGGAGAGAGGCGATGGATCTCGTCGATGAAAAGCACGTCGCTCCGCTCCAGCGAGGTAAGGATGCCGGCCAGGTCGCCCGGCTTGTCGAGGACAGGGCCAGAGGTGATCTTGAAACCCACGCCCAACTCGTTGGCGATGATGTTGCTCAAAGTGGTCTTTCCCAGTCCGGGAGGACCGTGGAGCAAGGTGTGGTCGAGCGGCTCGCCACGGTATTTGGCTGCTTCGACAAATACGCGCAGGTTATCGACTACGCCCTGTTGGCCGCTAAAGTCGTCGAAACGTAGCGGTCTGAGCGCATTCTCAAATTCCTTCTCCGCGGTCGAAAGCGGTCGTTGTTCCCTAATATCGAAATTATCTGCCATAAATCTAATTTGCAAATATACAAAGAAGCGGCCACATGGCAAAGGAAATGGCGCGTTTTCTTCATCGGCCACCCTTTGCGAGGCCTCATCCGCAGGATCATGTGTCCATAGTCTGGCTGCTAAGCCGCCAAGGCTATCAACAGCTTTTCGTCAACAACAAGGAGAGCATCTCAGTATATCAGAACGATGCAAGAAAGCAACCGCCCGAAGGAGTAAGTTGAATCTTTTTGTTAAAAATGCAACAAAGCGAGAAAATAATTTGGTTTTTATTTTGCAGAAAGGTAGATTAGTCGTATATTTGCAGCATAACGTAAACTTTTAAATATAGCGACTATTATGACAACGAAAACAATCATCATCAGCCTTATCATCGTAGTAGCCATCTGCGTTGTCGTCTTTGAGTACTTCCACAAGAAGCACACCAAATATACCGAAGACGAGCTAAAGCAATTCACCATTGACCTTTTTACGCAAAAAGGAGTGGAGAGCATCGCCTATGATCAATACATCGCAGCCGTGAAACGCCACTACAACATATCGCAGAAGGCTGCCACCGCATTGGTAGGCAAGGCACAGAAGCACAATATCGTCGCGCTGAGCAACCACCAGGTGACCTTGGCGGGATAAGCAGCAAGCACCACACCATACGCGCACGGGCGGCAAAAATCCGTAGCAGGCAGGGGCGTAGGCTCCTCCTGACGGACTTTTGCCGCCCGCGTGATAGATGGAGGCGAGGGGCCTTAGAGGCGCATCGTCTGCAGGGGCGTGCCGTCGAGGCGGTAGATAGTGAACAAGCCGTCCTCGTAGGTGGCGAAGGTCGGTTCCTTGCCGCCCTTGGGGAAGGTGATGGATCCGAGATTGACGAAGGCGGGACCTTCCCCCTGCGACAACTCCCAAAGATGGCTATGACCACAGACGAGGACGTCGTAGGGGCCGACAGGCAGCTTCTCCTTGTTGTAGAGATGGCCGTGGGTCAGAAAGAGTCTGCGACCACCATCGACGAGCAGCAGATAGTCGGACATCATCGGAAACTGGAGCAACATCTGATCGACCTCTGCGTCGCAGTTGCCACGCAGGGCGACGATCTGACTGGCTCGGGCGTTGAGGTCGGCAACGATGCCCTGGGCGTCAATGCCCTCAGGGATGCGGTTGCGCGGACCATAGTTGAGAATATCGCCGAGGACGCAGAGCATATCGCAATGGTTCTCGTCATAGAACTGGAGCACTTTCTGCAGGGCTGGACGGCAGCCGTGGATGTCTGAGACCAATAAGTATTTCATGTTCGTTTGCTTTTTGGCCGCAAAGGTAAGGATAAAATGTCAATCCCCCACCCTCGCCAGCGTTTTTTTGGCCAGGAGAGAGAGATGAACGAAAGCACCCGCCTCGTCTCCTCGAAGGAGATCAGGCGGGTGCAGGATTCTATTTGCTTGATGTTTGTTCCTATTCGGAACGCGGTGCTACCTTAGCCCTCGCGGCTTAGTAGTTTTCTGCGTTGATCTCGAAGTAGCTCAACGGGTGGTTGCAAACGGGGCAAACCTCCGGAGCCTTCTTGCCAACAACGATATGGCCACAGTTGCGGCACTTCCAGATGCGGTCGCCGTCACGAGAGAAGACAATGCCCTCCTCGATGTTCTGGAGCAACTTGCGATAGCGCTCCTCGTGGTGACGCTCGATGGCGCCAACCATACGGAACTTGGCGGCAATCTCCTTGAAACCCTCCTCGTCGGCCTCCTTGGCCATACGATCGTACATGTCCGTCCACTCATAGTTCTCGCCAGCGGCAGCATCCTTCAGGTTTTCAACCGTAGAGGGCACCTCGCCACCATTGAGATACTTGAACCAGAGCTTGGCGTGCTCCTTCTCGTTGCCTGCAGTCTCCTCAAAGAGAGCAGCGATCTGCTCATAACCATCCTTGCGAGCCTTGGAAGCATAGTATGTATACTTGTTGCGTGCCTGGCTCTCACCTGCAAACGCATCCATGAGATTCTTCTCAGTCTTGGTACCTTTCAGTTCTTTCATCTTGTTTGAATTTTAAGTATTTCGTAATGTTTTGTTCTCACTCATGCAATCTTTTTAGTATTGCGATGCAAAGGTACGATATTTCCTTGTAATAATTACAATGTTTAGCGTTAAAAAAGCTAAATTGTCTCGAAAAACCGACTGTTTTCGCTTGTGTCGGAATATTTGCGTAACTTTGCAGCCATGAAAATAGGTACAATAGACTTAGGCAACCGCCCTTTGCTGCTCGCTCCGATGGAGGATGTGACCGATATCGGCTTTCGCCAGATGTGCAAGCGATTTGGCGCGGCGATGGTATATACGGAGTTTGTCTCGGCAGACGCCATCATCCGCAATATCGACTCGACGCTACGCAAGATGGTCATCGACGACCGGGAACGTCCCGTGGGCGTGCAGATCTACGGCCGCGACGTGGCATCGATGGTGGAGGCGGCACGCATCGTGGAGCAAGTACACCCCGACGTGATAGACATCAACTTCGGCTGCCCGGTCAAGAAGGTGGCGGGCAAAGGTGCTGGCGCAGGAATGCTGCGCAACATTCCGCTACTGCTGGAGATTACGCGTGCCGTGGTCGACGCGGTCAAGGTGCCCGTGACGGTGAAGACGCGGTTGGGATGGGACAAAAACGAACTCATCATCACCTCGCTCGCCGAGCAACTGCAGGACTGCGGCATTCAGGCGCTCACCATCCATGGAAGAACCCGCAGCCAGATGTACACGGGCGAGGCCGACTGGACGCTGATAGGCGAGGTGAAGGCAAACCCGCGCATCCACATCCCCATCATCGGCAATGGCGACGTGACAACACCCGAGATCGCCCAGAGTCGGTTTGAGCAGTATGGCGTGGACGGCGTGATGGTGGGGCGTGCCACCTTCGGTTGCCCGTGGATCTTCGAGGAGATGAGGCGCGGACTCAATGGAGAAGCGAACACAAGTAGCGGACTGACCATCGACGACAAGATCGACGTGCTGGAGGAAATGCTGCGCATCAATGTGGAGCGCATCGACGAATATCGCGGCATCCTACACACACGCCGCCATCTGGCGGCTTCGCCCATCTTCAAGGGAATACCCGACTTCCGACAGACGCGTATCGCCATGCTGCGGGCCGAGACAGTGGCCGATCTGACAGAGATTCTCAACCATTGCCGCACGCTCCTGCGCGAGCAACAGTAGCGGGCTTCTCTCCCCTCTACTCTCATACTGGGGAGAAAGGGACGCCAAGGGTGTGAAAAGGGGCTATTAACTGCTTCAAAAAATGAAGTTATATTCATAGGCCTACGAAGTTATATTCATAGGCCTACGAAGTTAACTTCATAGGCCGATGAAGTTATATTCATAAAAAGGGGTGAAAATGGCTCACCCGATAAATCAGGGGGAGAATTCTTTAATTCTATAGAAAATTTGTACCTTTGTACCATGAACAATCAAGGACTATTAGCATTGGCACAGTTGATTCTGCCATCAGAGATACTTTCAAATTTTGAAGTAGTACGTGTAGAAGAAGAGGCATCCCTTATCCGCATCTATCTTGATGAATCAGTTAAGGCTGAATATAAAGAGAACCCAGAGATTGAATCCAAAGGGTTCTGTGAAGCCGTAACTATACGTGACTTTCCAATCCGCGATAAAGGTGTTGACCTAATTGTCAGAAGACGCAAATGGTATGACAAGCAGAATAACCGATACTTCTCCGACTTTTACGACCTGAAGGCTGAAGAAACCCGCTACTCCAAGGAGTTTGCGGCTTTTTTAAAAGGAGTGTATGGAGACGATTCCTACGACCTCCCGTTCGCTTGACCGCTATTATCACATAAACGGGGATACGTTTGAAAAGCAATACAAGGAAGTGCTCAGCGGCTATCGTGAATGGTCAGAACTCTCACATGCAGAAGACTGGCTTGTCTTTCCAGAGAACATTGGTGAAAGCATCTGCATTGATGAAACGGCTCCAAGCAACGGTGAGCTGTACACTATAGTAAGCAACAGATCTTCACGTGGAGGTAAAGGTACCATCATTGCTATTGTAAAGGGTGTGGCGACAGATGCTGTCACGGAAGCACTTATGCGCATTGACGAGGACAAGAGACTGTTGGTTAAGGAGATAACAATGGATATGTCGAATTCCATGCGACTTATAGCCAGACGCTGTTTCCCGAATGCAATGCGTACCATAGACCGCTTTCATATACAGAAACTTGCATGTGATGCCTTGCAGGAGATGCGCATCGCGCATAGATGGGATGCCATTCAAGCAGACACGGATGCCAGGGAAGAAGCCAAATGCCTGGGCGAAGCATACACTCCAATTGTGCTTGCAAATGGTGATACCCACAAGCAGTTGTTGGCTCGCAGCAGATATCTGCTTTTTAAATCTGCTGACAAATGGACGGAAAGTCAGAGACAAAGAGCTGAGGTGCTCTTTGAAACGTATCCTGATCTTAAAGAAGCCTATTCGCTTACACATTCCCTAAGAATGATATTTTCCAAGAATACCGTCAAAGATGCAGCAAGACTCTCGCTTGCACGATGGTACAACAAAGTGGACGACTCTGGATTTAAGAGTTTCAATGTTATTGCCGCCACACTTTACGAGCACTATGATGAAGTCTTGAACTTCTTTGTAAACAGGGCAACTAATGCATTTGCAGAGTCTTTTAATGCTAAAATTAAGGCGTTTAGAGCTGCTTTAAGAGGAGTAACGGATATAAAATTACCCCAGTTCGGGATAAGAAATAGTTCATAAAAAGTTGGTAGTCTCACAAATATTTTGTACCTTTACAGGTGAATTTCAATAAGTTACAAACATATTTGATATGACTACCGATTACAAAGTTACAGAATTATTTTGTATTATAGACGAGTTTTGCAAACATTTTGAAGCA
>OLQA01000934.1_pt1 | contig 27493 bp, 20 predicted proteins | sample 1673151 | NCBI WGS metagenome assembly OLQA01 (sample SAMEA3136760, study PRJEB25190) | human gut metagenome | biome: human gut; feature: human-associated habitat; material: faeces | place: Austria | collected 2013
ATGGAAGAGGCGATAGCTGGGATCTTTGGAGAAACATCGCTAAGCAAGATTCTTCGGCATATCAATTCTCCTCTTTTTCTGCTACTTTCATTTTATTTGTGGAACTGCATATTGTAAAGCTTTTCGTAAGTTCCCTTCCTGTCCATCAGTTCTTCATGTGTTCCTGATTCTTCGATACCATCCTCAGATAAAACAATGATCTTCTCTGCGTTTTTGATGGTGGAAAGCCTGTGTGCAATTACAAATGTGGTACGGTTTTTTGCAAGCTTCTCCAATGAATCCTGTACTACTTTTTCACTCTCATTGTCAAGTGCGGAGGTTGCCTCATCAAAAATAAGGATCGGTGGATTTTTAAGGAAAACCCTTGCAATGGACAATCGCTGCTTCTGTCCGCCGGAAAGCTTGATCCCGCGCTGTCCGATGTCCGTCTCATAACCGTTTGGAAGCGACATGATAAACTCATGCGCATTGGCGTTTTTTGCTGCCTCGATGACTTCCTCTCTTGTCGCATCCGGTTTTCCGTAACGGATATTGTCAAAAACAGTTCCAACAAAAAGATACACATCCTGCTGCACAATGCCGATGTGGTCGCGCAGACTCTTTAAGGTGAGATCACGCACATCTTTTCCATCGATTTTTACTGCGCCGCCCGTCACATCATAGAAACGTGGAATGAGGGAACAGAGCGTACTTTTTCCTGCGCCGGAGGAACCGACTAATGCCATGTAAGCCCCCGCCGGAACATTTAAACTGATATGATTCAACACTTTTTCCGTGTTTTCCTCATACTGGAATGAAACATTTTCAAAAGTAATATCTCCCTTTACATCCTTAAGTTCCACTGCATCTTTTTTGTCCTCGATATCCGGATGAACGGCGAGGATCTCCTGAAAACGCTCAAATCCGGTATAACCATTCTGAAACTGCTCTGTGAAATCAATGAGGGTGCGGACCGGATCCGTAAACACACTGATATAGAGCATAAATGTGACAAGGTCGCTGACGTCCACACTGCCTTTTGCGATCAGCACCGTACCTGTCAGGATCACACTGACCTGAATGAGTGTCGTAAACGCTCCAAGCCCTGCCTGTTAACTTCCCATGTAAAAATAGCTGTTTTTCTTGGCTGCAAGGAAACCGTCATTGCCTTGTTTAAACTTGCGGTTTTCAATCGCTTCGTTGGCAAAAGATTTTACCATCCGGATACCGGATAAGTTATCCTCGATCTGCGCATTGATGTCCGCAATTTTTACACGGTTCTGTTTGAATGCGAGACGCATTTTTTTATTCAGGACAAATGCATAGAGCAGCATGAACGGCAATATTGCAAAAGCCGCAACTGCAAGCATCGGGCTGATGTTCACAAGAATGATCAGCGCTCCGGCAATTTTGATCACGGACAGAATGATGTTCTCCGGTCCATGATGCATCAGTTCACTGATATCAAAAAGATCGGTTGTGATACGGCTCATCAGCTGTCCGACTTTCTGGTCATCATAAAAGGAAAAGGACAGTTTCTGATAATGTGCGAAAATTTCCGCACGCATGTCATACTCGATTTTCGCTCCCATCACATGTCCGTAATTACAAATGTAGAATTTACTGTAACAGTCAACCGCCACCAGCGCAAACAGTCCAATGGCAATGTATGCTGCCTGATGCAAAATCTCTGCCGGCTCACGGTACACAAGATTGTAGGTCACATACCGCACGACCAGCGGAATGATCAGGGCAACCGCCGCAGAGAGCGTTGCAAAAAACATGTCTGTCCAGAACACACGCATGTAAGGTTTATAATAGGTGAGCATTTTTTTCATGGTTCCACTTTTTTTCATAAATTCCGGTTCTCCTCTGCATAAGATAAGACTGATACATTCTTTTATGCATCAGTCTCATTCAAATTCATATGATATTATTTTAGACGTAAAGCTGAAATTGTCAAGCTTTTCCCAATATGCCAGATATGCTGCTTATTTTCTCTTTTCAAACCCATACACCCATTTTCCACGCAAAAATAAAGCAAGAAAAATGACCGAACTAATACTCCAGGTCAATGGATACGCCCAGAAGATCACGCGGATATCCGGGATAAAATGAACCGTAACCGTGATATAGCTTACACGGAACAGACACCATACACACAGCATAACGATCATCGGAACCGATGCATTTCCCGAACCACGAAGCACCGCAGCGATGCAGTGGGAAAAAGCCAGCAGAAAATAGAACAATGCAATGGTTCTCGACTGCATAACTCCATAATGTACTACATCCGGTTCACTGTTAAAGGCTGCAATAAGCACCGGTGCGGCTGTATAAATCACAACTCCGATCAATTCTGCAATGATAATCGAACAGAGAACGCCAAATCTCGCTCCTTTTTTTGCACGGTCATACTGCTTTGCACCAAGGTTCTGACTGACAAATGTCGTCAGCGCCATCGTAAAGCACGTAACCGGAAGGAACGCAAAGCCCTCGATTTTTGCATACGAACCGCAGCCTGCCATCGCCATCTTTCCGAAGGCGTTGATGTTGGTCTGCACAAAAACGTTCGCAATCGAGATTACGGAGTTCTGAAAGCCCGACGGCACGCCGTTCCGGATGATCTCGCCGAGCACTCTGCCGTCAAACCGGATTTTGCTGATGTGAAGCTGATACTCTTCTTTCGTCCGCATCAGGTGGATCAGGCAGAGAATCGCACTCGTAAACTGTGAGATCACCGTTGCCAGCGCGGCGCCCTGTACGCCCATGCCCAGCGCAAAAATAAACACCGGGTCCAGAATGATATTCACCACAGCGCCCAGCAGTACCGTGATCATGCCCATGCTGCCGAAGCCCTGGGCGTTGATGAAATTGTTCATGCCAAGCCCCAGCATCACGAACACAGTGCCGCACAAATAAATGGTGAGGTAGCCGTCCGCATAGGGGAAAGTGGCATCACTGGCGCCGAACAGATACAGCAGCGGTTTTTTGAACGCGAGCACCAGCGCCGTGAGCACAAGGCCTGTGCCCAGCAGCATGGTAAAGGTGTTGCCCATAATATCTGCGGCGTGGGCGTCGTCGCCCCGGCCCCGTGCGATGGAGAAAAGCGGTGCGCCCCCTGTGCCGAACAGATTGGCAAACGCAATGACGATGGACAGGATGGGGAAGGTGACGCCCACGCCCGTAAGCGCCGCTGAGGACGCGCCCGGGATGTGGCCGATGTAGATGCGGTCCACTACGTTATACAAAACGTTAATGAGCTGCGCCACTGTAAGCGGCAGCGCCAGGGAAAGAATGTTGGCCGACACCGAGCCTTTCGAAAAATCGCTTTGCTGTTTGATTCCTGCAGCCGTTTCGGACACCTGCTTTCGAAAAAATTTTGTACGCGGGCGGGGATATGCCGCGCATCGGCGCATGAAATGCGCGCGGCCGCGCAAGCGGCGGGTTTGAGGTTATTATAACACACATCAGGCTGGAGCTGTACCTGATTTTCTAAGCTCCAGCCCGACTGCCACAGGAGTTCCAAAAGCTGAGGGGCAGCAAAAAACGCGCGCGGAATTCCGCGCGCGAAATAAGAAGAAAGAGAGACTTATTCCGGGCCGAAGCGCCGCGCGGCCCGCCGCAATAACAATGTGACGGCGCAGCCCGTGCACAGCCACAGCAGCAGGACGGCAGGCAGAGCCAGGAGTGAACTGTAACTTGTCATATGACCGATAAAAAAGAAAACGGCGTCCACTGCAAACGCACAGGGCACAGGCGCCAGAAGCCAGACGGCCAGAGCGTAAAAACGGCAGCGTGCAGCGGGAATGGGCGCCGCAAGAGCCTCATATACTACGCATCCGGCGATCTGCAGCACAAGGCCAATGCAGACGGGCAGCAGCGCCTGGTATTCCCGCCAGCCGAGAACCGCACACAACAAACCGGCCAGCATCAGCCCAAATGCGGCGGCCCGCCCGGTTCCGGAGCCTTGGGAGACAGGGAAAGGCCTCGCAGAGCCGGTCAATTCCGGTGGAATGGATGAAAAACAGTCCAGTTCGTCTAGCAGGAGCGCGTCGGTGGAGACACCGAGCACGCGGCTTAGCTGTACGATTTTGTCCAGCTCCGGCATCGCGCCGCCTGATTCCCATTTGCTGACAGCTTGGCGTGAAACACCCAACGCTTCGCTCAATTGCTCTTGGGACAGCCCGGCGCGCTTGCGTAAAGCCGCGATTTTTTCGGATAATGGCATAAAGAAAGCACGTCCTTTCGGTTGATGTCTTTTTCAGTATACCCCTGTGTGCGGTTGCAGGCTATGGACTGAGCTTTGCACTTTGTCAACCGCAGGTTGCACAGGGCATAAAAGAAAAAGCCGGGCGTGTGCCCGGCTTTCAGACTGTCGAAAAAGGCAAAGAAGTGAAAGAAAAGTCCGGGGAACAAGCTTGAAAAGGGGGGAGCCCCCCTTTTTTCATTTAAAATAACCCCGCGACGCCCCGCAGGGCCAGTGCCGAGGCGTGCAGAGCGAAGCGGCCGCCGAAGGCCGCCGTGCGCGGGGAACGGGGCCAAGGGACCTGTTGGCAGGCAACTTGGCGTGTGCCCGGCTTTAAAGTGGCACGTGCAGTCAGATATAAGCTGCTACGCAGTTTCGCCCTTCGTGTTTTGCCTCATAAAGCGCCTTGTCCGCGCGGGACAGCAGATCTTCCAGGCGGGGCGCATTTTCCGCCTCTGTGGTGGCGGCGCCGATGCTTACGGTGATGCAGCCCTGTGGCAGGTCGCCGCGGGGATATCCGCAGCGTTCCACCGCCGCGCGCAGCGTTTCCCCGGCCTCCAGTACCTGCGCGCGGCTGCAGGAGAACAAGCAAATGAAAAATTCCTCGCCGCCGAACCGAACGGCGACACCTTCGCGCCCCTCCATAAACTGCCGGATGACCGCCGCAATACGCTGCAGACATTCATCACCTGCAAGATGGCCGTATGTGTCGTTGAACTGCTTGAAAAAATCGATGTCCACCATCATGGCGGAGACGGGCGGCATTTCGTTCCATCGGTCGTCCAACGGCAGGCGTTCCAGCGAACGGCGGTTTTTCATCCCCGTCAGTTCGTCCGTGTGCGCCATTTGATCCAGCTGGACATTCATACTGCGGATGTCGGCGTTCTGCTGCTCGATGATGATCTTGGCGTAACAGGACGAGACCTTACTGCGGTAAAACCAAAGAGAGATGAAAAAAGCGCCCAGTGTGACGAAGCAGCTGTTGACCGCATTGCTGTAAAAATTATCCGGTCCGGCAGGCGTATAGGGCAACAGCAGGTTTAAAAACAGGCAATTCCCGGTAAAGATAAGCGCGGACTGCCAGGGCTGCAGCACGGTGAGGGCTGCGGCAGAAAGCGTGACGTAAGTAAACACGCTCAGGCTGTTGCCGCCGAATTGGTCCAAAAGCGTGACGCACGTCCCCCACAGACACAAAAAAGCGGTGTAAAATGTCTGCAGCGGTAAAAAAAACGTGTCCAGGCACGGCCTGCGGCGGCGCATCAGAAATACGATCAGCAGCAAAAACAGCAGCGTTACCGAAAACAGTGTTACGTACAGCCACCAATATCCTTGTCGGCGGAGAGAGGCGAACGGCCCACCTTTGCGCAGTAGCGAGAGCACCATCATCACAGCTTGAAAAGCGAGGATGAGCAGTGCGCTGAAAATGCCGGGGCGCAGGCTGCTTTGTACGATATCCTGTTCAATGTGCACGCGGTATCGGTCCTCCAGCGGAAAACCGAGCCAGCGGCGCAATTTTTGTAATGTCATAGTACGCTCCCATTTCGGACAGTTGTTTGGGTATAAGGTATTCATTATCATAGCACAGCCGCAGTGCCGATGCAAGAAAGGCGCGCGGGAGAGCTTCACAGCACAGGAGACAGGAGCGCTTTTTGCCAGGCAAAGAAGAGACGGGCAACAATAATACATTAAAAAACATTGCACAGGCGTTGCCACAGCACAGGGAAAAAGGTACAATAAAAATATCGGCCCGCGCAGCAGTACAGGCCGTGAAACACACGATGCGACCGCCGGGCGGCGCTTTTGGCGCCGTGTGAGCCCCGGCGGCCGGGAATAAGAAATTTCACAAGGAGGCATCCCATGGAATTCGACCCGAAATGGCTGACAGACCCGCAGGTGTTTCAAGTGAACCGTCTGCCGGCTCATGCATCTTATATGGTGCGGGGCGCGGACGGCGCGCCGCTGGAGCAGACGCTGGACGGCGCGTGGAAGTTTTTTTATGCACAGACGCCGGGCGCCTCTCCGCAGGAATTTTACAGGGAGGGATATGACGTTTCCGGCTGGGACGAAATCGCGGTGCCGGGCTATATCCAGCTTCAGGGCGGCGGGAAGTACGGTACGCCCCATTATGTCAATACCCAATATCCCTGGGACGGCCACGAGAGACTGGAGCCTCCTGCCGTGCCGGAGCGGTATAATCCTGTGGGATGCTATGTGCGCGGTTTTGCTGTGCCCCAAAGCTGGGATGGCCCTGTTTGCGTGCGCTTCGACGGCGTGGAAACGGCGTTTGCGGTATGGTGCAACGGCGTGTTCATCGGTTACAGTGAGGACAGCTTCACACCCGCGGAATTCGACCTCACGCCAGCTGTGCACCGGGACGGCGAAAACCGCCTGGCAGTGCGCGTATACCGCTTTTCCTCCGCAAGCTGGCTGGAGGACCAGGATTTCTGGCGCATGTCCGGTATTTTCCGCAGTGTGGCGCTGTTCACGAAAGCGCAGACCCATCTGGCGGACCTGTGGGTCAAGCCGCAGCTTTCAGAAGATCTTGCTGCGGGTACGCTGCGTGCGGAGCTGAAGCTGGAGGGAATGTGCGTGGGCGAGGCGACGCTGACGCTGGACGGAAAAACGGTGCTGGCCCCTGTGACGGGCGGGCATGCGGTGTTGGAGCTGCCCGTGGAACGCCCGCGTCTGTGGAGCGCCGAGGCGCCGGAGCTTTACACCTATGAGGTAACGCTTACCGACGCGGCCGGCCATCTTCTGGAGACCGTGCGCGGAAAGGCCGGCTTCCGCAGGTTTGAGCTGCGGGACGGCCTGATGCTGCTCAACGGCAGGCGCATCGTGTTCAAGGGCGTGAACCGCCATGAGTGGAACTGCCGCACGGGCCGAGCCGTAACGATGGAGGATATGGTGAGCGATGTGCGGGCCATGAAGCAGAACAATATCAACGCCGTGCGCACCAGCCATTATCCCAACCGCACGGAATGGTATGACCTGTGCGACGAGTACGGCCTTTATGTGATCGACGAGACGAACCTGGAGACGCACGGCACGTGGCAACGGCCGGACGGAGCGGAGAGCGCGCTTCCCGGCGACAGGCCGGAGTGGCTGGGCGCTGTGCTTGACCGGGCAAACAGTATGCTCCAACGGGATAAAAACCATGCCTCTGTGCTCATCTGGAGCTGCGGCAACGAGAGCTTCGGAGGCAGGGACATCTACGAAATGAGCCGCTTTTTCCGCGAAACGGACCCCACCCGGCTGGTGCATTACGAGGGAGTGTTCCATGACAGGCGTTACCCTGATACCAGCGATATGGAGAGCCAGATGTATACCCCGGCCGCTGATGTGGCCGCTTTCCTTGAAAAACATCCGGAAAAGCCCTTTATTATGTGCGAATACATGCATGCCATGGGGAATTCCTGCGGCGCGATGGACCGTTACACCCGTATGACAGACGTCATCCCTCAATATCAGGGCGGATTTATCTGGGACTGGGTGGACCAGGGGATTGAAACGGACAACTGCTTGGGCGAACGCTGCCTCGCCTGCGGCGGAGACTTCGGAGACCGCCCGTCGGATTTTGAATTCGTGGGAAACGGCCTGCTGTTCGCCGACCGCACGCCCACGCCAAAACTTGCCCAGGCGAAGGGCTGCTACCAGGATTTCGATATCCTGCCCGACGAGACGGGCGTTACCGTGAAAAACAAATCCCTGTTCACGGATACGGCGGACTATGTGCTGCTGGTGGAGCTGACGAAGAATGGCGCGCGGGTGAAAAGCAGCGAATGCAGCCTGCAGGCTGTTCCCGGCGAGACGGCGCGCGCGGAGCTGCCCTTTGCCGTTCCGCAGGCGCCGGGCGAGTATACCGTGGATGCGTCGCTGTGCCTGCGGGAGAATGCCCGTTGGGCCGCGAAGGGCCATTGTGTGGCCTTCGGGCAGTGGCATATTTCCCGGAAGGCGCCGGAAAAGCCCTGTACGCTGCCGGTCACGCTGGTGGAGGGCGACTGCAATATCGGCGTTCACGGCAGAGATTTCAGCCTGCTGTTTACGAAGAACGCTCAGGGCAGCGTTATCTCGTATCGCTGGAAAGACCGCGAACTGCTGCAGCGCCCCATTGCGCTCAACTTCTGGCGCGCGCCGACAGACAACGACACCGCCGCGGGTATGGAGCTTGCGCACCTGCCCTTCAAAACGGCCGGGCTGTATGCAAAACTGCGCAGGGCAAAGGCAGAGACGGACGGGACGTCCGTGCGCATCCACGCAAAGTATGCGCTTCCCGGCGGCGCGCGGGCAAATGTCACCTATACCATCACAGGGGATGGAAAGGTGGAGGCTGCGCTGAAATGGAAAGGAAAGGCCGTGGAGAGCGTGCCGGAATTCGGCCTGATGCTGACACTGCCTGCCGAGTACCGCAACGTTGCCTATTACGGTATGGGACCGGGCGAGACGTATTCGGATTTTACCAGCGGCGCACACATGGGGCTGTTCGGCTTTGACGCACACACGGCGCTGCAGCCTTATTTCAACCCGCAGGAGAGCGGCGCGCGCACAGGCGTGCAGGCTGCCGCCGTTACCGACGCCGCGGGCTTCGGGCTGTGCCTTGCCGGGAATGGCTTTATGCTCAGTGCGCTGCCGTATACTCCGCACGAAGTGGAGAACGCCCGCCGCCAGTACGAGCTGCCGCCAAAGGTCAAAACCGTGGTACGCTGTGCAAAAGGGCAGCTGGGCGTTGCGGGCGACAACACCTGGGGCGCCGGACCCCATGCCGAATACCATGTGGCGCTGGAGAAGGGCGAAACCTTCCGCTTCACTTTTGGCGGCATGGGCGGCAATGGATGAGCCGGCCGGTGGCCGGAAAGAATAAAAAAGGAGAAGGGCGGCCGCGGGCGGCCGTGAAAAAGACCAATGAAAAAACCATCCTCCCGTACGATGACATACCTATGCCTGGCGCTGTTGCTGGTGCTGGCGGGGATTTTTTATCTGGTGAACCGCAATACCGGCGTACAGGCCAGCGACGACCCGCTGAGCGTCGGTATGGTAGAGCGCTGGAACGCCGCACTGCCCGCGGGTTTTTCCAAAGAGTCTGCGGAGCATATTGCAGACGGCAGAGGTTACAGCTTTGCGAAGCTGACCTATGAAAAAGACGTGGCGGATATCCTGGCCAAATGGGAGACGCCCGCGGCGGATATGCAGGCGCGTTTTGACGCGGTGATCGACGCGCAGTTGGCGGATGCTTCTACCACACAGGCCGACGCGGCGCTCATTGAGACGGCGCGCCCCACGCTGGATGAGAGCTGGGTGTGTTTCTCGCTCCAGAGCGAGGACGACCCGAATGATGTGATCCTGCTGGCATATCAGAGCGCTACGCATGTGATGATCGTGGCCGAGCAGCAGAAGTAATGAAGCAAAATCAAAGCGGCGGAACGAGGAGATGCGTTCCGCCGCTTTGATTTTTTCATATGTCTATAACGCTCGGCCCGGGCAGGCCGCTTTCGAAAACGGCCTGAGGTCATTTTGGGTTTTTCTTTTCATCCTGCTCCTGCGCTTTGCAGGCCATTTTCCAGCCCAGCACAATGAAGCCTGCCGCAATGGCGGCGCCGATGAGAAAAAATGCGAGTCCGATCATATACATTGCCTCCTGCGGATGTTTTACGCCGTATACCAGTATTTGCGGTCCAGATTCCGGTACTGCACGGCCTCGCGCACATGCTCTGCTTCGATGCGTTCGCTGCCCGCAAGGTCCGCGATGGTGCGGCTCACCTTCAGCACCCTGTCGTAAGCGCGGGCGGAAAGGCCCATGCGCTCAAAGGCGCCGCGCAGCACACGGTCGGCGTCCGGCGCAAGGCGGCATACGCGGCGCAGCATCGCGCTGGGAAGGCGCGCATTGCAGGTGACGCCCGTACCTTTATAGCGGGTGTCCTGCACGGCGCGGGCTGCCAGCACGCGCCGCAGGATCGCTGCGCTGCTCTCGCCGCTCGAATCTCCGGCAAGGTCGGCGTATTCCACGGGCGCGACCTCTACATGAAGGTCGATTCGATCCAGCAGCGGACCGGAAACGCGCTGCAGATAGCGCTCAATGGCATAGGGCGTGCAGCTGCACGCGCGGGTGGGGTGCCCAAAATAGCCGCATGGGCAGGGATTCATGGCGGCGGCCAGCATGATGCTGCTGGGGAATGACGCGCTGCCCGCCACGCGGCTGACGGTGACCGTGCCGTCCTCCAGCGGCTGGCGCAGGATCTCCAGAGCGTCGCGGTGAAATTCGGGCAGCTCATCCAAAAACAGGACGCCGTTGTGTGCGAGGCTCACCTCGCCGGGACGCGGCGTGCTGCCGCCGCCCACAAGGCCCGCCGCACTTACCGAATGATGCGGCGCGCGGAACGGGCGGTGGCTCACAAGCCCGCTGCCGCGGGGCAGCGTGCCCGCCACAGAATATACCTTCGTCGTCTCCACAGCCTCCGTGCGGGAGAGCGGCGGCAGAATGCCCGGCAGACGTTTGGCCAGCATGGATTTTCCCGTGCCCGGCGCGCCGATCAATAAAATATTGTGGCCGCCGGCGGCGGCGATCTCCATGGCGCGCCGGGCCTCCAGCTGGCCCCGGACATCTGCAAAGTCCGGTACGTCCCGGGGCCCGCCGGGTGCAAAGGCCGCGGGCTGTGCCGGTTCTATGGGCGCTTCGCCCGTCAAATGGTGCACTGCGTCCAGCGCCGTATGGACAGGGTAAACGCAAAGCGCGCCGGCTGCCGCGGCCTCGGCCGCGTTTTCGGCGGGAACGAACAGGTGGCGCACGCCCTGCTGCACCGCGGCCAGCGCCATGGGCAGCACGCCCGTCACACTGCGCACGCCGCCGTCCAGCGAAAGCTCGCCGATGAAGGCGTCCTCCGGGCCGGGGACGGGCAACTGCCCGGAGGCAGCCAGAATGGCAAGAAGAACAGGCAGGTCGTACACAGGGCCGGTCTTGCGGATATCGCCGGGAGCGAGATTGACGGTGATCCGGCTGACGGGCCAGACGAAGGACAGGTTTTTCAGCGCGCTGCGCACGCGGTCCGTGGCCTCGCGCACAGCGCTGTCCGGCAGGCCCACGATGGTGAATTGAGGCAGTCCGCCGCTGATATCCGCCTCCACGCTCACACTGAAGCCATTCAGCGCATATACGCCCAGGCTGTTGATCCTTGCAAACATCCTTCCGCCGCCTTTCGCCGTTTTCCGCCGCACTTCGCGCCGGTACGCCCATATGGGTGTGTTTTTAGTATAACTTGCGCGTCATTTTTGTACAAGTGCGAATTGACAGGCCCAGGCCCATGGCTTATGATAAGAAGTATAAAAGGCGGCACGCCGCGCGGCGCTTCGGCCGCCTGAGACTGAAAAGGGGAAGCGCAGCTTTCCCGGAAAGCGGGGGCATATTGATGTATCAGCAGGAATATGAACGGTGGCTTGCCGCCGAACTGGAGGATAAGGACCTGAAGCCCGAGCTGCTCAGCATTCAGGGCATTGACGCAGAGATACAGGACCGTTTCGCGGTGGAGCTGGAGTTCGGCACCGCGGGCCTGCGCGGCGTGCTGGGTGCGGGCACGAACCGCATGAACATCTATATGGTGCGCAAGGCCACGCAGGGTTTGGCAAATTATCTGAACAAGCAGGGCGGCAAAAAAAGCGTCGCCATCTCCTACGACAGCCGCATCAAAAGCGACGTGTTTGCGCGGGAGGCCGCGCGCGTGCTGGCAGGCAACGGCGTCAAGGCGTATCTTTACAAGGAGCTGATGCCCGTTCCGGCGCTCAGCTTTGCCACGCGCCATCTGCACTGCGACGCCGGCATCATGGTGACGGCCAGCCACAACCCGGCCAAATACAACGGCTATAAGGCCTACGGGCCGGACGGCTGCCAGATGACCAGCGAAGCCGCCGACGCGGTCTATGCCGAGATGCAGGCCACCGATATTTTTGCGGGCATCAGACTGGCGGATTTCGACGCGGCGCTGGAGCAGGGCGGCATCGAGTACATCGGCCAGGACACCATCGAGGCGCTGTATGAGAACATCAAGGCCCAGAGCGTTCGCCCGGGTTTGTGCAAAACCGCGGGGCTGAAGCTGGTGTATTCGCCGCTGAACGGTTCGGGCCTCGTGCCTGTCACCCGCGTGCTGGGGGATATCGGCATTACGGATATCACCATTGTGCCCGAGCAGCAGTATCCGGACGGTAATTTCCCCACTTGCCCGTATCCCAACCCCGAGATTCGTGAGGCGCTGGCCCTGGGCCTTGCGCTGGCGGAAAAATCCGGCGCGGATCTGATGCTTGCCACCGACCCGGACGCCGACCGCGTGGGCATTGCCGTGCGCTGTAAGGACGGCAGCTATCAGCTGCTTTCCGGCAACGAGGTGGGCGTGCTGTTGCTGGATTATATCTGCAAGGGCCGCACCGAGAACGGCACCATGCCCAAAGCCCCGGTGTGCGTTAAATCCATCGTCTCCACGCCGCTGGCGGACGTTGTGGCCGCGCATTACGGGGTGGAATGCCGAAATGTGCTTACGGGCTTCAAATGGATCGGCGACCAGATCGCCGGGCTGGAGGCCGCAGGCGAGGTGGAGCGCTTTATCTTCGGCTTTGAGGAGAGCTATGGCTACCTGGCGGGCAGCTATGTACGTGACAAGGATGCCGTCGTAGGCTCCATGCTCATCTGCGAAATGGCGGCCTATTACCGCAGCATCGGCTCGTCCATCAAGGAGGAGTTGGAGCGCATTTACGCCGAGTATGGCCGTTACCTGAACAAAGTGAACAGCTATGAATTCCCGGGCCTGTCCGGCATGGAGACCATGGCGGGCATCATGACAAAGCTGCGGGAGAACCCGCCGGCGGAATTTGCGGGATACAAGGTCGTAACGGTGGCAGACTACAAGGCACGCACCAAAACGGACGTAGCCACGGGCAAAACGGAGCCCATCGAGCTGCCGGCGGCCAACGTGCTCATCTACACACTGGCGGGCGGCGCCAGTGTAGTGGTGCGCCCCTCGGGTACCGAACCGAAGATCAAGACCTACTTTACCACGCTGGGCAAAGACCTTGCCGAGGCCGAGGCACAGCAAAAAGCGCTGGCCGCCGCTGTGGAGCCGCTTCTGAAATAAGCGGACAAATACCGCTTGCATTTCCCTCGGGAACGTGGTAAAATATGAGGGCAATCGTTCCGATGGCTGCTCCGTGCGCACAGGATGGCGCACGCTGGTAGCCTCCTATTGAAGGTTGTGATGGGCGCATGTATTAAGCATGGCCCCCAATGTCATAAACCAGAAAGAGGTGAATACAAGTGAAAGAGGGCATCCATCCGAAGTACGAGGAAGCGGTGATCACCTGTGCCTGCGGCAACACGTTCACGACCCGCTCCACGAAGAAGGAGATCCACGTCGAGGTTTGCAACAAGTGCCATCCGTTCTACACCGGCAAGCAGAAGCTGGTTGATACCGGCGGACGCGTGGACCGCTTTAAAAAGCGTTTCAATCTGGGCGAATAATAGGTTCCTTACAAAGGGCGGTTTCAAGCGAACCGCCCTTTGTTTTGTTGCTGTTTGGGAGAAAAAGAATGGAATTGGGCGAAGCGAAACGAATCCTGATCCTGGGCTGCGGCGGCGCGGGCAAAAGCACGCTGGCGCGCCGTTTGGGGGCGGCCACGGGCCTTCCGGTGGTGCATCTGGACGGCTTGTACTGGCAGCCCGGCTGGGTGGCCATGGAGCGTGCGGCGTGGCGGCGCACGGTGGAAAACGAGATCGCGAAGGATGCGTGGATCATCGACGGGAACTTCGGAAGCTCGCTGGAACTGCGGCTCTCCCGCGCGCAGGCCGCGGTTTATTTGGACTATTCCCGGGCCGTGTGCCTGGCGGGCGTGCTGCGGCGCGTATGGACAACGCACGGCCGCGTGCGCCCGGATATGGGCGCGGGGTGCCCGGAGCGGTTCGACCTGAGCTTTCTGCGCTGGGTGTGGGACTTCCCGAAGCGGGACGGCACACATGTGAAGGCGCTGCTGGCTGCGCACCCGGAGGTGAGGTGCGTCACACTGAAAAACCGGCGGGACGCGCAAGTGCTCCTGCGGCGGCTGGAGGGGGCGGATGATGGAAGCATATAAGACGATACAGGGCACGGCGCAGGCGCGCATCGAGGAGAAAAAATCTGAATTTATCGCCCACGCGGCCTTTGCGGACACAGAGGAAAAGGCGCTGGCTTTTTTGAACGGGATACGGGCAAAGCACCGTACGGCCAACCACAATGTTTACGCATACATTCTGCGGGACGGCGCGCGCATGCGTTATTCCGACGACGGGGAGCCGGCCAAGACCTCCGGCCTGCCCACGTTGGAGGCCATCCGCCACGCGGGCCTTGTGGACTGCATCGTTGTGACGACGCGCTATTTCGGCGGTACGCTGTTGGGCACTGGCGGGCTGGTGCGCGCCTATACAGCGGCGGCAAACGCCGTTCTGGCGGCGGCAAAGCAGGTGACGGTACAGGTGTGCGTGCGGGGCGTTTTGCGGGTGGAATATCCATTGTACGAGCTGGCGCAGCGGCTGCTGGCCGACGCGGGCGCCCGGCTGGAGGAGGTGCAGTTCGCCGACAGGGTAACGCTGCCCTTTGTGATGCTGGCAGGCGGTGAAACGCAGCTTTTGCCGAAATTGCAGGAGCTTTGCCGGGGCAGCGCGGATATTATGTTTTCCAAACCCTATTTTGCCCCTTTCTGAAAATTTTCTTAAAATTTTAAAGGGAAACCGGAGCCTTTGTCGTATAGTGTATATGACGCCGAATTTTTGGAACCATGAAAGACAGCGGCGGCCGAAAGCATGTGGGGCACGCTGTGCGGAAAAGGGGGCTGGCTGATGACGGTACGGGAGCGCACGGAGGAGATTGAGCGGATAACGCTGTCTCCGTTTGCAACATTGAGCGAGAACAGCCGGGGGCGGGCCGTACCCGAAAAACCATGCCCGCTACGGCCCTGCTTTCAGCGGGACCGGGACCGCATCATCCATTGCAAGGCATTCCGCAGGCTGAAGCAGAAGACGCAGGTGTTCCTTTCGCCGGAGGGCGACCATTACCGCACGCGTTTGACGCACACGCTGGAAGTGAGCCAGATCGCGCGGACCATTGCGCGGGCCCTGCGCCTGAACGAGGACCTCACCGAAGCCATTGCACTGGCGCATGATCTGGGCCACACGCCTTTCGGCCATGCGGGTGAGCGCGCGCTGAACCGGCTCTGCCCCGGCGGCTTCAAGCACTATGAGCAGAGTGCGCGCGTGGTGACGAAGCTGGAAAAGGATGGCAGCGGCCTCAACCTGACGTGGGAGGTGCTCAACGGCATCGTCACTCACACACGCGGTGAGTGGGCCGCTACGAGGGAGGGGCGCGTTGTCCGCTTTGCGGATCATATCGCCTATATGAACCACGATATCGAGGACGCGGTGACGGCGGGCGTTCTGCGCAACGAGGATATCCCGGCGGAGATCACCTCCGTGCTGGGGAGCACGAAATCTGAACGGATCACCTCGCTAATCATGGCCATCGTGGAGCACGGGGCCGAAGATATCGGAATGGATGCCGAGCGGGCCGCCGCTTACGAGGCGCTGCACGACTTTATGTACAGCACCGTGTATGTGGACAAGGTGGCGAAAAAGGAAGAGCAGAAAGTGGACAAGCTCATCCGTGAGCTGTACGCATATTTTAAGGATACGCCCACGCATATGCCGCAGGCTTTCCTGTATATCATGTGGCAGGAGGGCGTGGACCGCGCCGTGACGGATTATATCTCCGGTATGAGCGATGAATACGCCACCAGCACGTTCGAATCGCTGTTCGTGCCGCAAAAGTGGCAGATACTGTGATGCGGGGAAAGGAGCGTTATGGACGAAAAACGGTTTGAAGTGATCTATAAGCAGGGCAGCGGCTTTGGCGCCTATTTCCGTATCCTGCGGGACAGGGAGACAGGAGTGGAGTACCTGTTCATGGGCGAGGGCTACGGCGCAGGGCTTACGCCGCTGCTGGATGCGTCCGGCAGGCCTGTGGTTTCATCGTACACGGGTCATGGCGGCGAAGACGTGAAATATTAATGCAATGGCGCCGGCGCGGCGCAGGAGATAACGGAAGGGGGCGGCAGGATGATCCCGCGCGATTATATCACAGAACTGGTGCAGCGCAGCGATATCGTGGACGTGGTGCAGAGCTATGTACAGCTGCGGCACCGCGGCCGCACCCATACCGGGCTGTGCCCGTTTCACAATGAAAAAACGCCGTCCTTTATCGTATATCCCGAGACGCAGTCGTTTTACTGCTTTGGCTGCGGCGCGGGCGGCGACGTCATCACCTTTATCAAAAAAATCAACAATGTTGATTACATAGAGGCCGTCAAATTCCTTGCGGGACGCGCCGGTATGGCGCTTCCGGAGGAGGATGACCAGACCGGCCGCCTGCGCAGCCGGATCATCTCCATCAACAAGGACGCGGCGCGCTTCTATTTTTCGCGTTTGAATTCGGACGCCGGGCGCGTCGGACGGGCGTACTGGCGCGGGCGCGGCCTTTCCGACGCGACCATCAAGCGCTTCGGCCTGGGATACGCGCCGGACAGCTTCCGAGAGACGCGGGATCATCTGAAAAGCCTGGGCTATACGGAGGACGAGCTTTTGGCAGCGGGCCTCATCAAACGCAGTGAAAAGGGCGGCACTTTCGATTTTTTCCGCCACCGCGTTATGATCCCTATTTTTGACCTGCGGGGCAACGTTATTGCTTTCAGCGGCCGCAAGCTGGACCCTGAGCAGCCCGGCGGCAAATATGTGAACAGCCCCGAGACGCTGGTGTACAAGAAGAGCCGCACGCTGTTTGCCCTCAACTTTGCAAAAAAATCCCAGACGCGGCGGTATATCCTGTGCGAGGGCAATCTGGATGCGATTTCCATGCATCAGGCGGGCTTTACCACAGCGGTGGCAGGCTGCGGCACGGCGCTGACAGCGGAGCAGGTGAAGATATTGTCCGAATATGCGGATGAGGTCGTGCTCTGCTACGATTCCGATGAAGCCGGGCAGAAGGCGACACGGCGAGCTATCAGCCTGCTGTCGGTCTCGCCGCTCAAAATATCGGTGCTTAATATCCCCGACGCCAAAGACCCGGACGAATTCATCAAAAAATTTGGGGCGGAACGGTTTGAGATGCTTCTGAACGGCTCCAACAACGCCATCGAGTATGAGCTTTTGCAGGCAAAGGGGAAATACGACATCGCCACACCGGATGGCCGGCTGAATTATATCAAGGACGCGATCGGCGTGCTGGCCGGCCGCATCACGCCCACGGAACGGGATGTGTACGCCGGGCGGCTGGCAGAAGAAACGGATGTGGCGAAGCCCGCAATCCTCAACCAGCTGGACGCGGCCATCCGGGCGCGCGGGCGGCGGGCGGAAAAGGAACGGGAGCGCCGCCTTTTGGAAGAAGGCGCGGGCGGGCGCATCAATGTGCCGTACAGCCAGGGCGGCCAAAAGGCGTTGGGCGTCGCGTTTGCCGAGCAGCAGCTCGTGGCGGCGATCCTCAAGAATCCGGACTATATCCGGCTGGCCGCGCCGCGGGTGAGCGGCGGCACGTTTCTGGACGCGGGCCTGGGCCGGGCATACACGCTTTTATGCGAGAAAGGCGCAAAGGGTGAATATCTGGACCTCTCGGCCCTCAGCGAAGAATTGCCGGAGGAAACGGTCTCGCTCATCAGCCGCGTTCTCGCGCAGAACTACGACATCGGGCTGAGCGCTCAAGACGTAGAGTTGTATCTGGACCGTATCGAGCACAGCCAGCCCGTCAGCAGTACGGCGGGCGGAAGAACAGCCGCCGAGCTTGCGGATTACCTGCAGGCTTTAAAGGATAAAAAAACATAGCGCGGCGCACGCAATGCGCGGCCGCGCGGCCGAATCACAGGAATAGAGTAGGGAGTACACAACATGGGAGAAAAAAAGAACATCATCATGAACCTTGTGGAGCTGGGCAAGCGCAACCAGAAGGTGACGACGAAGGAAATCAACGACGCGCTGGAGGAAATCGGCTTTGAAGTGGAGCTTGTGGATAAGCTCTATGAGGCATTGGATGCGAACAACATCGAGATCGTGGACGAACCGGACGCCGACGTGGAGGAATTCACGCTGACGGAGGACACTGTGGACGTGCTGGAGAGTGCGCTGTCCGCCGAGGGAGTCAACATCGACGATCCTGTCAAGGTGTACCTGAAGGAGATTGGACGCGTGCCGCTGCTCTCTCCGGAAGAGGAGATCAATCTGGCGCTGAAGATACAGGCAGGCGGCCCTGAGGGCGAAAAGGCGAAGCAGCGCCTGTCCGAGGCGAACCTGCGTCTTGTGGTCTCCATTGCCAAACGCTATGTGGGCCGCGGCATGCAGTTTCTGGACCTTATCCAGGAGGGCAACCTGGGCCTCATCAAGGCCGTGGAAAAGTTTGACCATACCAAGGGCTTCAAATTTTCCACATACGCCACATGGTGGATCCGCCAGGCTATCACACGCGCCATTGCGGATCAGGCGCGCACCATCCGCATCCCGGTGCATATGGTGGAGACGATCAATAAGGTGAAAAAGGTGTCCAGCCAGCTGCTGCACCGCAACGGCCATGAGCCGACGGCAGACGAGATCGCGGAGGAGTTGGACATGCCCGTGGATAAGGTGCGGGAGATCATGCGCGTAGCGCAGGAGCCGGTGAGCCTGGAGACGCCCATCGGCGAGGAAGAGGACAGCCACTTGGGTGATTTTATTCCCGACGAGGATGCGCCCGTCCCCGCCGAGGCGGCCAGCCACACGCTTTTGAAGGAGCAGCTCTCCGGCGTGCTGAAAAGCCTTACGCCCCGGGAGGAAAAGGTGCTGCGCCTGCGCTTCGGCCTGGAGGACGGCCGTCCCCGTACGCTGGAGGAAGTGGGCAAGGAGTTCAACGTCACGCGCGAACGCATCCGTCAGATCGAGGCCAAGGCGCTGCGTAAGCTGCGCCACCCCAGCCGTTCCAAGAAGCTGCGCGATTTCCTGGACTGATGCGGCCCCCGCCTTTGCCGCTGCCTCAATGGCAGGACCGGGCGTACATATAGAATGGATAGAGTGGACTTTGAACAGCGCGGCCCGGCAAAACCGGAGCCGCGCTGTTTTTGCACCGCCGCTGCGGCACAGGAAACGCGCTTGACAAAAGCGCCCGGTTGCGGTATCCTTTAAATACAGTAAAACGGTATAGTTCAAGGAGCGGTTTATGCATATCACACAGGAATCCGATTACGCGGTGCGCATCGTCTACTGCCTTGCAAAGTGTGGCACGCGGCGCGACGCGCGCGGCATCAGCGAAGAAATGTGCGTGACGCTGCGCTTTTCCCTGAAGATATTGGGCAAGCTGGTGAGCAGCGGCATTGTGGAAAGCTACAAGGGCAACCGCGGCGGCTATGAGCTGGCACGCCCCGCCAGCGAGATCACACTCAAGGACGTCATTGACGCGGTGGAAGGGCCGTATAGGCTTTCCCGCTGTGTGGGCGAGGGCGGCGCGGGGGAGTGCAACCGCGGCGCGTCCGGCTGCTGTACATTCCAAAAGGTATTTCACGATATCAGCAAAAGCATCAACGAGCAGCTCGCTGCCGTCAACTTCCAGATGCTGTTGGAGGAACCGGCCGGCAAGTAAGAAGCGAAAATCACACACGGCGCCGTGCGTGCCAAGTGTGGTTTTTTCTTTTCCTCTTTTTTCCGGGTTCCCCTTGACGGCTTGTAAAAACCGTATTATAATGCCTAAATGTATCATAATGGCTTGGTATGTCTCTGAACGCAAAACTGTTACAATTTTTTTGTGCAAGTTGCTGAAAATCGGAGGGGTGCCAAAGCCGTTTTGCGTCATTTTTTGCAAGGCTTAATATAGATGAATTAAGGAGTGGTCGCAACTTATGGTGAAAGTCAAGCCCGTACAACTTGGCAAAACCGAACGCATGAGCTTCTCGCGCATCGACGAAGTCATCGACATGCCGAACCTGATCGAGGTGCAGAAGAACTCATACCAGTGGTTTCTCAAAGAGGGCCTGAAAGAGGTCTTCCGGGACATTTCGACGATCGAAGACTACACCGGCAACCTGGTGCTCGACTTTATCGACTACCGGCTGGATTCCGAGCCCAAGTACTCCATCAAGGAGTGCAAGGAGCGCGACGTCACCTATGCGGCCCCGCTTCGCGTGAAAGCGCGTCTGCTGAACAAGGAGACCGGCGAAGTGAAGGAGCAGGAGATCTTCATGGGCGATTTTCCGCTCATGACGGATTCCGGCACCTTCATCATCAACGGCGCCGAGCGTGTTATCGTCTCTCAGCTCGTCCGTTCCCCGGGCGTGTATTTCGGCAAGAGCTACGACAAGACGGGCAAGGAACTGTTCACCGCCACGCTGAACCCCAACCGCGGCGCGTGGCTGGAATACGAAACGGATGCCAACGACGTTTTCTATGTGCGCATCGATAAGAACCGCAAGATCCCTGTGACGGTGTTCATCCGTGCGCTGGGCCTGGGTGACGACGCGAAGATCCGTGATTTCTTCGGCGAGGACGAGCGCATTGAGGCCACCATCGCAAAAGATTCCACCAAGAGCGAGGAAGAAGGCCTGCTGGAGACGTACCGCAAGCTGCGTCCGGGCGAGCCTCCCACGGTGGAGAGCGCGTCCAGCCACATCAACGGTTTGTTTTTTGACCCGCGCCGGTACGACCTTTCCCGCTTCGGCCGCTATAAGATGAACAAGAAGCTGGCCATCGGCCGCCGCATTCAGGGCTTTGTGGCCGCCCGTGATATCGTGGCCCCCCTGACGGGCGAGCTGCTGTGCGCTGCCGGCGAAAAGATCAGTGCGGAAACTGCCATGGCCGCCGAAAAATCGGGCGTGAGCCTGGTGTATCTGGCGCTGGACGACAAGGAGATCAAGGTCATCTCCAACGGCACGGTTGCCGCCAACGATTTCCTCTCCTTTGACGCAACCGAATGCGGCATCAACGAGCGCGTCAATTTCAGCGAACTGCGCGCCATCCTGGACGAGACCAGCGATGTGGACGAGCAGAGGGAGCTGCTGGAGAAAAACCGTGACCGTCTCATCAGCAAAACAGTCACCGTGGATGATATTTTCGCATCCATCAACTACTTGAACGGCCTGGGCCACGGCGTGGGCACGGTGGACGACATCGACCATCTGGGCAACCGCCGGATCCGCAGTGTGGGCGAGTTGCTGCAGAACCAGTTCCGCATCGGCTTTTCCCGCATGGAGCGCGTCATCCGTGAGCGCATGACGCTGCAGGCCCAGGACATGGAAGTGGTGACGCCGCAGGCGCTCATCAACATCCGTCCGGTGGTGGCATCCATCAAGGAGTTCTTTGGCTCCTCGCCGCTGTCCCAGTTCATGGATCAGAACAACCCGCTGGCAGAGCTGACGCACAAACGCCGTCTGTCGGCTCTCGGCCCCGGCGGCCTGTCCCGTGACCGCGCAGGCTTCGAGGTCCGCGACGTACACTATTCCCATTACGGCCGCATGTGCCCCATCGAGACGCCGGAAGGTCCGAACATCGGCCTGATTTCCTATCTGGCCACGTTCGCCAAGATCAATGAGTACGGCTTTATTGAAGCGCCGTACCGCAAGGTGGACAAGGCCACTGGCGTTGTTACCGATGAAGTGGTCTATATGACCGCCGATGTGGAGGATGAGTTCATCGTAGCGCAGGCCAACGAGCAGTTGGACAGCGAGGGACGTTTTGTCCGTCCCCGTGTTTCCAGCCGCTGGCGCGATGAGATCCTTGAGGTCGACAAAGAGCGCGTGGACTACATGGACGTCAGCCCGAAGATGGTTGTGTCCGTAGCTACGGCTATGATCCCGTTCCTGGAGAACGACGACGCAAACCGCGCCCTCATGGGCTCGAACATGCAGCGTCAGGCGGTACCGCTGCTCGTCACCGAGCAGCCCATCGTCGCCACCGGCATGGAGTACAAGGCCGCGTGCGACTCCGGCGTGTGCGTGCTGGCGAAAAACGACGGCATTGTGGAGCGTGTGACTGCCGATAAGATCACGGTGCGCACGTCCAAGACGACGACGGACGAATACGAGCTCATCAAATTCATGCGCTCGAACCAGGGCACCTGCATCAACCAGCGCCCCATCGTCAGCAAGGGCGATAAGATCATCAAGGGCCAGGTTCTGGCCGACGGCCCCGCCACGAAGAACGGCGAGATCAGCCTGGGCAAGAACGCCTTGATCGGCTTCATGACCTGGGAGGGCTACAACTACGAGGACGCCGTCCTTATCAATGAGAAGATCGTCCGCGAGGACGTGTACACTTCCATCCACATCGAGGAATACGAGATCGAAAGCCGCGAGACGAAGCTCGGGCCCGAGGAGATCACGCGCGACATCCCCAACGTGGGCGAGGACGCGCTGAAGGACCTGGACGAGCGCGGCATCATCCGCATCGGCGCCGAGGTAGGCGCGGGTGATATCCTCGTCGGCAAGGTCACGCCCAAGGGCGAGACGGAGCTGACGGCCGAGGAGCGCCTGCTGCGCGCCATTTTCGGAGAGAAAGCGCGCGAGGTGCGCGACACTTCCCTGCGTGTGCCGCACGGTGAGTACGGAATCATCGTGGATGTGAAAGTGTTCACACCCGAGAACTGCGACGAGCTGCAGCCCGGCGTGCGCCAGGTGGTGCGCTGCTACATCGCTCAGAAGCGCAAGATCAGCGTGGGCGACAAGATGGCCGGCCGCCACGGCAACAAGGGCGTTGTATCCCGCATTCTGCCGCAGGAAGATATGCCGTTCCTGGAGGACGGCACGCCGCTGGACATTGTGCTGAACCCGCTGGGCGTTCCCTCCCGTATGAACATCGGCCAGGTGCTGGAGGTCCATTTGGGCTACGCCGCCAAGGCGCTGGGCTGGAAGGTCATGACGCCGGTGTTCGACGGCGCCCACGAGGAGGACATCCGGGCGATGTTCCGTGAGACCGGTAAGCGCGAGGACGGCAAGAGCTATGTTTATGACGGACGCACCGGCGAGCGTTTTGACAACCCCGTTACCGTGGGCTATATGTATTACCTCAAGCTGCACCATCTGGTGGACGATAAGATCCACGCCCGCTCCACCGGCCCGTACAGCCTTGTAACGCAGCAGCCTCTGGGCGGCAAGGCCCAGTTCGGCGGCCAGCGCTTTGGCGAAATGGAGGTGTGGGCGCTGGAAGCTTACGGCGCCGCCTATACCCTGCAGGAGATCCTGACGGTGAAGTCCGACGACGTGGTGGGCCGTGTTAAAACCTACGAAGCCATCGTCAAGGGTCAGCCCGTGCCGAAGCCCGGCATTCCCGAGGCGTTCCGCGTGCTGATGAAGGAGCTGCAGAGCCTCGGCCTCGATATGCGCGTACAGGATGCCGACGGCAACGAGGTGGACATCAAGCAGAATTACGATGACGACGATATGGGCTTTGACAATTCCGACCTCGCGCTCGGCGACGACGTGATGGTGGAGAGCGAGCTCGCCGGCGACTACAGCATCGAAGACGCCGACGCGGACGCCGAATTTGAAGAAGAAGATGAGGAACCCAATCCGGAAGATCTGGAATCGGATGACCTGTTTGCCGATCTGCCCGAGGATATCTGATCCGCATCCGGCCCGCCGCCCGCCGCGCACCGCGCGGCACGCTTCAAAAATTGAGAAAGAAAGGGTTCGTTTCATGGAGTTTAACGCTTTTGATTCAATCAAGATCGGTCTTGCCTCCCCGGATCAGATCCGTGCCTGGAGCTACGGCGAGGTGAAAAAGCCCGAGACCATCAACTACCGCACCCTGAAACCGGAGCGCGACGGCCTGTTCTGTGAGCGCATTTTTGGGCCGACGAAGGACTGGGAATGCCACTGCGGCAAGTACAAGCGCATCCGCTACAAGGGTAAGATCTGCGACCGCTGCGGCGTTGAAGTGACGCGCGCCAAGGTGCGCCGCGAGCGTATGGGCCATATCGAGCTGGCCGCGCCCGTTTCGCATATCTGGTATTTCAAGGGGATCCCGTCCCGCATCGGCCTGATGCTGGATATCAGCCCTCGCCTGCTGGAAAAGGTGCTGTACTTTGCCGCATATATCGTGACCGATCCCGGCTTCACACCTCTGGAGGAAAAGCAGCTGCTCAGCGAAAAAGAGTACCGCGACATGCGTGAGCGGTACGAGGACGAGTTCAAGGCAGCAATGGGCGCAGAGGCCGTGAAGGAGCTGCTGGAGAAGATCGATTTGGAAAAGCTCAGCGAAGAGCTGCATCAGGAACTGGAGGAAGCAGGCGGCCAAAAGCGCGTGCGCCTGCTCAAGCGGCTGGAAGTCGTGGAGGCGTTCCGCATCTCCGGCAACCGTCCGGAGTGGATGATCATGGACGTCATCCCGGTCATTCCGCCCGATATCCGCCCGATGGTCCAGCTGGACGGCGGACGTTTTGCCACGTCCGACCTGAACGACCTGTACCGCCGCGTCATCAACCGCAACAACCGTCTGAAGCGTTTGCTGGAGCTGGGCGCTCCGGATATCATTGTGCGCAACGAAAAGCGTATGCTGCAGGAGGCGGTGGACGCCCTCATCGACAACGGCCGCCGCGGCCGTCCGGTGACCGGCCCCAACAACCGTCCGCTCAAGAGCCTGTCCGACATGCTCAAGGGCAAGCAGGGCCGCTTCCGCCAGAACCTGCTGGGCAAGCGCGTGGACTACTCCGGCCGTTCGGTTATCGTCGTCGGCCCGGAGCTGAAGATGTACCAGTGCGGTCTGCCCAAGGAAATGGCGCTGGAGCTGTTCAAACCCTTCGTTATGAAGGACCTGGTGGAAAAGGGCATTGCCAACAACATCAAGTCGGCCCGCAAGATGGTGGAGCGCACCCGCACCGAAGTGTGGGACTCTCTGGAAGCCGTCATCAAGGGCCATCCCGTTATGCTCAACCGTGCGCCGACACTGCACCGCCTTGGCATCCAGGCGTTTGAGCCGGTGCTGGTGGAAGGCCGCGCCATCAAGCTGCATCCGCTGGTCTGCACTGCGTTCAACGCGGACTTTGACGGCGACCAGATGGCTGTGCACGTGCCCCTTTCCGAAGAAGCGCAGCGTGAGGCCAAACGCCTGATGCTGGCTTCCGGCAACCTGCTCAAGCCGGCTGACGGCAAGCCCGTCACAGTGCCTACCCAGGATATGGTACTGGGCAGCTATTACCTCACCATGGTCAACGACGGAGACAAGGGCGAAGGTAAGGTGTTCCGCGACGAAAACGAGGCCGTCATGGCCTATCAGGAAGGCGTTATCACGCTGCAGGCCAAGATCAGGGTGCGCCGTACCATGGAGATCGACGGCACAGAGCGCAGCCGAATCATCGACACCACAGTGGGTCGCATCATTTTCAACCAGCCCATCCCCCAGGACCTTGGTTATGTGGACCGCTCCATTCCGGAGAACCGTTTCCTGTTCGAGGTGGATTTCCTCGTCAACAAAAAGAAACTGGGCCAGATCATCGACCGCTGCATCCAGGTACACGGCACGTCCGTCACTGCCGAGATGCTGGACCGTGTGAAGGCGCAGGGCTACAAATATTCCACGAAGGGCGCGGTCACCGTAGCCGTTTCGGACGCTGTGATCCCGCCCCAGAAGGCTGAATTGCTGGCATCTGCCGAGGAGCAGATCGGCAAGATCACCAAGCAGTACAACAAGGGCCTGATCTCCAACGAGGAGCGCTATAACGGCGTGATCAAGGTCTGGAGCAAGACCACCGAGGACGTGGCAAGCGCCCTGCAGGAAAACCTGGATGCCCGCAACCCCATCTTCATGATGGCAGACTCCGGCGCCCGCGGCTCCATGGCTCAGATCCGCCAGCTGGCCGGTATGCGCGGCCTGATTGCAAACACGTCCGGTAAGACCATTGAGATCCCCATCCGCGCGAACTATCGCGAGGGCCTGAATATTCTGGAATACTTCATCGCCGGCAAGGGCGCCCGAAAGGGTCTGGCAGATACCGCTCTGCGTACTGCGGACTCCGGTTATCTGACCCGCCGTCTGGTAGACGTCTCTCAGGACGTGATCATCCGCGAGGAGGACTGCGGCGCGGCACAGGGCATCATGGTTTCCGACATCCGCGAAGGCAACGAGATGATCGAAAAGCTGGAGGAACGTCTCCAGGGCCGTTTTGCGGTGAACGACATCCTTGATCCGGCCACGGGCGAAGTGCTCGTCTCCAAGGACAAGATGATGAGCGAAGACGACGCGAAAGCCGTTGTTGCCGCAGGCATCAAGGAAGTGGAGATCCGCAGCGTGCTGTGCTGCGATTCCAAGCACGGCGTATGCTCCAAGTGCTACGGCGCGAACCTGGCCAACGGCCGCTTGGTCGGTATGGGCGAGGCTGTGGGCATTATCGCTGCCCAGTCTATCGGCGAACCGGGCACCCAGCTCACCATGCGTACGTTCCATACGGGCGGCATTGCGTCGGCGGAGGATATCACGCAGGGCTTGCCGCGTGTTGAAGAGCTGTTCGAGGCGCGCCGTCCCAAGAATCTGGCTATCATGACAGAAATCGCGGGTACTGCGCACATCGACGACTCCAAGAAAAACCGGCACGTTGTGGTGGAGGGCGTGGACGAAAACGGCGCGCCCGCTGAAAAGAGCTACCTGATTCCCTTCGGTCAGCGCATCCGTATTGCGGACGGTGCGCAGCTGGAGCCGGGCGATATCCTCACCGAAGGTTTTGCCTATCCTCAGGATATCCTGGCCATCAAGGGGCCCATTGCCGTGCAGAACTACCTCATCAGCGAGGTGCAGAAGGTCTACCGCCTGCAGGGCGTGGATATCTGCGATAAGCACATTGAGGTCATCGTCCTGCAGATGATGCGTAAGGTGCGCATTGAGGACGCGGGCAGCACGAAGCTGATCGTCGGTTCGTCCATGGACAAATCCGAGTTCCGCGACGCCAATGAGGAGATCGCGGCGCGTGTTGCCGCCGGTGAGACGGACCTGAAGCCCGCCCGTGCGACCAGTATCCTGCTGGGCATCACCAAGGCGTCCCTGGCCACGGATTCCTTCCTCTCGGCCGCTTCTTTCCAGGAGACCACCCGCGTGCTTACCGATGCAGCCATCAAAGGCAAAGTGGACCCGCTCATGGGTCTTAAGGAAAATGTCATCATCGGCAAGCTTATCCCGGCCGGCACCGGTATTCCCGAAGTGGAAGCCGAGCTGGCGGCAGGGGACGAGGTGGACCTGTAAAGGCCCATTCCCAAACAGCAGAAAAGACGCCCGCCAAA
>OLQA01000944.1_pt1 | contig 27300 bp, 22 predicted proteins | sample 1673151 | NCBI WGS metagenome assembly OLQA01 (sample SAMEA3136760, study PRJEB25190) | human gut metagenome | biome: human gut; feature: human-associated habitat; material: faeces | place: Austria | collected 2013
AGACCGCCATCTCGATCCTCACGGCCATAGCCACGGCCCTCGGCGTGACGAGCTGTATGGCGGCTGCGTAGCCACGGCAAAACTACGGCAAGCATGCGGCAGCAACTCACGGTCAGGCGCAGGAAGAATCGACTTTTTTATACCACCCGACTAATAATATAGCTTGATCTTTGCGGTATTTGCGAAAAAAGTCATATATTTGCAGCGATAAATCTATTGGTAACAAATAAGCGATTTGAAAATGAGAAAAACCGCAATGAAAACTGTTCTCGCCCTGTTGGTAGGCGCGGTGACCTTGAGTTCATGTATCGGCTCTTTCGGACTGACCAACAAACTGTTGGACTGGAACAAGGGCTTGAGTAACAAGTTTGTCAACGAGCTGGTCTTCATCTTGATCAGTCCCGCCTATGCCGTCTGCGGCTTGGCCGACCTCCTGGTGCTCAACACGGTGGAGTTTTGGACTGACAGCAAGGTCATTGCCCATGTGGGAGAGACGAAGGAAGTGATGGGTCAGGACGGCAGGATGTATGCCGTGAAGACGCTCAAGAACGGTTATGAGATAACGGACCCCAACGGCGAGAAGTCCTACTTGGTATATAATAAGAAGGAGAAGAGCTGGAACTACAAGGACAATGGCGCCCTGAAGGAGCTCTTCCGCTTCAACGACGACGGCACGATCCGCGCCACGCTGCCCGACGGCAAGAAGATGGATGTCACGCAGGACCAGGCCGGTCTCTACCAGCTTCGCGCAGCCGTACACGAGAGTGTCTATTTCGCAGCAAGATAGTACAGGGTGCTCTGACAAGAGACCGCATATTGGGCTAAAACAAGGCCGTACAGATAGCTCTCGCGCGAGAGAGCAAAAAAGAAAGTGAACGCAAGACGCCCCCGGCTGGAGAACGACTTCCGGCTGGGGGCGTTGGTGTGTTGCGACGCGGGTGGCGGGGCCGGCGCGGTGGTCGGCCCGGGACCAGTCCTATTTGTAGAGGTAGCGCTTGATGCTCTTCTTTGGTGTCTTCTCAAACTCCTCCTCCAGGATCTCAAATTCGGCCACCTTGCTGTAGGCAGGCACCACCTGGTTGAGTTGCTGGCGGTTTTGCTCCATCACGCCCTTGAGGTCTTCGTTGTTGAGGCCCAGGAGCTTCGCCTCGTCGTAGTCGGGATGGACGAGGCCCACGAGCTTGTCGCCCCGCTGCACGACGATGCTCTCGCCGACGAGGGGCAGCGAGTTGAGCTTGTCCTCGATCTCCTCGGGATAGATGTTCTGGCCGTTGGATCCGAGGAGCATGTTCTTGGATCGGCCGTTGATATAGACATTGCCATCGGCGTCCATCGTGCCGAGGTCGCCCGTGTGGAACCATCCCTCGGCGTCGATCGCCGCCTGGGTGGCCTCGGGATTCTTGTAGTAGCCCAGCAGGACGTTGGGACCCTTGGTGAGGATCTCGCCCGGCACGTTGGCAGGGTCGCTGCTGTCGATGCGCACCTCCTGGTGGTAGGCGGCCTGCCCGCACGATCCCTGAGCGAAGGTCTGCCAGTCGCGGTAGCAGATGATGGGGCCACACTCCGTGGCGCCGTAGCCCACGGTATAGGGGAAGCCAATCTTGCGCAGGAAGGCCTCCACCTCGCCGTTGAGCGCAGCACCGCCGATGATGACCTCGTAGAGGTTGCCGCCGAAGGCCTTGCTGACCTGGGCGAGGATGGCGGCGCGCACCTTCTTGCTGATGACGGGCATGGCCATGAGCAGTCGCATCTTGTTGGTCTGCAACTTGGGGAACACCTTCTTGCGGATGATCTTCTCAATGACCAGCGGCACGGCGATCATGATGCGCGGCTTGACGTCGGCCAGCGCCTGGGCGATGACGGCGGGAGAGGGCACGCGGTTGAGATAGTAGATGTGCATGCCCTTGAGAAACTCGAAGATAAACTCAAACGCCATGCCGTACATGTGGGCCATGGGCAGGATGCTGATGACGTTGTCGCCGCGCTTGAGCGTCTTGCCCAGCACGTGGAAGGCGAAGTCGGCGTTGCTCCACAGCGACCGGTAGGGCAGCATCACGCCCTTGGAGCGCCCGGTGGTGCCGCTGGTGTAGTTGATGAGGGCCAGCTCGTCGGGGCTCTGCTCGCGGTAGTAGTGGACGTGCTGCTGGCGGAAGTATTTCGGATACTTCTTGCCAAACATCTCGTTGAGGTGTTCGCGGGCGTAGGTGAGCTGTTCGGTGCGGCTGACCACGAGCGAATAGTCGGGGATGTAGATGATGCCCTCCAGTCCAGGCATCTTCGTGGCGTCGATCTGCGTGGCCGCCACGTCGCCGATGAAGAGGAGCTTGGCGTCGCTGTGGTTGACGATGTTGTGGACCTGGTCGGGCGTGAACTCGTGGAGGATGGGCACGGCCACCGCGCCATAGGTGAGGATGGCGAGGAAGGCGGCAGCCCAGGCCGCGGAGTTGCGTCCGCAGAGGGCTATCTTGTCGCCCCGCTGCACGCCCGAGGCCTCAAACATGATGTGCAGTTTCTCTATCTTGCGCGCCACATCGTGATACTGCAGCGTCTTGCCTTTGTAGTCGGTAAGCGAGTCGAGATCCCAGTTGTCGATGATACTCTTCTCGATGAGGGCGTTAAAACTAGGAATTTGTTCCATCTGTCGCTACTTGTTATCGTTATGCAAAGCTATTCGTTATTGTAGGTGAGCGGGCGTGGGGCCATGGCTTGGCCCGTGCCGTCAGGCGTTCTGGTAGAGGTAGCGCTTGATGCTCTTCTTGGGCGTCTTCTCAAACTCTTGCTCGTGGATCTGTATGGCCGAGACCTTGCAGAAGGCGGGCAGGAGACTGTTGAGCTGCTTGCGGTTTTCCTCCATCACGTCGCCGAGGTCGCCGATGGAGAAGCCAAGCTGCTTGGCAGCGTCCATGTCGGGATGGACGAGGCCCACGAGCTTGTTGTCGCGCTGGATGATGACGCTCTCGCTGACCATCATCATCGAGTTGAGCTTGTTTTCGATCTCCTCGGGATAGATGTTCTGTCCGTTGGCGCTGAGAAGCATGTTCTTGATGCGTCCGCGGATGAAGACGTGGCCCTCGGCGTCGATGGTGGCGAGGTCGCCGGTGTGAAACCATCCGTCCTTGTCGAGCACGGCGTGGCTGGCCTCGGGATTCTTGTAGTAGCCCAGCATGACGTTCGTGCCGCGCGTGAGGATCTCGCCCGGCACGTTGGCTGGGTCGGGACTGGCGATGCGTATCTCCATGTTGTCCACCACCCGTCCGCAGGTGCCGCGCACGAAGTCGCGGTAGTCGCTGTAGGTGATGAGCGGGGCCGTCTCGGTCGTGCCGTAGCCCACGGCCAGGGGAAATCCGATATGGCGGAGGAAGTCCTCCACCTCGCGGTTGAGCCCCGCGCCGCCAAACATCATCTCGAAGAGCTGGCCGCCGAAGATATCCTTCACCTGCTGGAGGATGCGCGCCTTGATCTTCTTGTTGACCACCGGCATGTTGAGCAGCAGGTGGACGTAGCGCTGCTGGATGAGCGGGAACACCATCTTGCGGATGATCTTCTCGATGACCATCGGCACGACGATGACGATGGCGGGATGGATGTCGGCACAGGCGCTCTGGATGAGCGACGGGCTGGGCAGGCGCGTGAGGAAGAAGAGGTGGTTGCCTAAGCAGAAGTTGAGGAAAAACTCCACCATCATGCCGTACATGTGGGCCATGGGGAGCGTGCAGAGCACATTGGACCCCGGGGCCATATTGGCGCCCAGGCTGCGCATCGTAAAGTCGAGATTGCTCCACAGCGCACGATAGGGTAGCATCACGCCCTTGGAGAAGCCGGTCGTGCCGCTGGTGTAGTTGATGAGGGCCAGCTCCTCGGGGCTGTCCTGGTGGTAGCTGACGTGGCTGCGCTCGAAGGCCTTCGGATATTCTTCGCCGAAGAGCTTATTAAGATGTTCGCGCGCGAAGGTGAGCGTCTCTGAGCGCGACATCGTCAGCGAGAAGTCGGGGATATAGATGATGCCCTCCAGCGCCGGCATCTCTCCGGCGTCGATCGTCGGCGAGACAACGTCGCCCACGAAGAGCAGTCGCGACTCGGAATGGTTGACGATGTTATAGACCATGTCCGGCGTAAACTCATGCTGGATGGGGACGGCCACGGCACCATAGGTGATGGTGGCCAGGAAGGCGGCGGCCCAGGCCGAGGAGTTGCGCCCACAGAGCGCCACTTTATCGCCAGGCTGGAGACCACTGTGGCGGAAGAGGATGTGGAGCTTGGCTATCTTGCGCGCGACGTCGTGATACTGCAACGTCGCGCCTTTGTAGTCGGTGAGCGCATCCCGATCCCAGTTGTCTTTGATGCTATTTTCTATATATGAGTTGAAACTCTGTGTCGGCTTCATTGCACAATCTAAAAAATTTTGTGCAAAGGTATAGTTTTTTATGCACAGTACCAAAACTATTGTGCAATATTTATTGCTCAACTATGCAATTGGGTGCAATCAGGGGGAGTAGTTGGCGGAAAATCCCGAAAACTTGTCTTGTTTTTCGGGTTTTCCGCCTACTCTTGTCTTTACCTTATAAGAAGTCTTGCCTAAATAACTGAAGTTTCGTAAGTGGTTCAAGAACGGGCTGAAGGCCCAAAAGCTCCTAGCCCAGGGCATCGCCCTGGGTATAATAGCAATCAGCAAGGCGCCCTGTAAGGTAGGGTGTTCAAAATCCGTTTAAAATCCGACGCATTTTTTTCCTAAGGTATTGATGCGTTTCACGGTCAAATTAGGAGAAAGGTTTTCATTAGTCCATTCTTTGATGTGACGATGTCTTCCTTTCTCCAAACGTTCTTTAAAATCAAAATCAACTCGCCTGTTTCTGTCAGCCAAAGCTATGCGCAGAGGCATTATAAGAATCATTGGGGTAACACCGGTAAGTTTGTCGTTAGACATTCTGGCCTTAGTCATTCCAAATGTTGATTCTATTGGGTCTGAACTTGCATTGTGTACATCTCCTTCATTTAAGAGAGAGAGCTCACGTTCTAAATATCCCAAGATATAAGAGCCAACTTTTCGCTGTCGCTCATGCTTCAACATCAAGCTTTCTGTCACGAGTTTTTTGCAACGAGCAACAGAGACTTGCGACCACCCGTTGTTTTTGATGTCTTTTTCAATCTTCGTTATACAGTCCATCGTTTCGGCCAATTCATCAACCAGAGAAGCATTCTGCGGAATAAAAGCATATATGCTCTTTATACCCTACCCTCCTGCAATGTATGATATACATACTGCATCCTGCTTATCCAGTCAATCCATTTTGACATGTTCATAAAACGTGCAATACTTCGTTGCGATGGAGGTTGTACATAAGCAACATCTTGCATGTTATATTTAAGACGTGTCATCTGAACATTACTTGAAAGCTCTTGAAAATCAGGATCATTCTTGTAAACTCTTTCGAGAAACATGCCAAGAGTATGACTAATATCATGGTGATGTTTATAGCCAGCATCTCTAATGGCCTTACATATACTGGAGCCATTGTCGCTGATAACATATTCTGGCTCATGCCCAATTTTAGCTGCGACTTTCTCCAATACTTCCTGAATAGTTTTTCCACTCCAACTCTTAGCGATAGATATGTCTACAATGGATATGTCTTTTTCTGTGATAGCCATTCCTATATTATCTGCCGCAACAGCAAGTGTAAGCAGCATTTTCTCACTGCCTATCATCATGCTTTCATCGACTACCAAGGCATAACGCTTACCCTTGAAAAGGGTACACGATTCCTTATAGACACTAAGACCTAACTCTTGTGCCCAATAGCCAATTGTCGTATAAGCTGGTACTTCACCGAAAATATTGTCCATAAACTCATTCAGGATATTGAATATTTCAACAATCTGACGTGAACCTATAGACAGACGAGTATAAAAAGCCGTACTTAAAGCAACCATCAAGGATGAATAATGATGTCGTCTAATAGACTCATCATTTGTTCGTAGGTCTCCTTGTCCAATCCTACGTTCGGCTTTTCTTTTTTTTTAAGTTCGGAACGATACTTATTGGACTTATTCTGAGAGGTAGTCAATCTTCTCTTAAGATTACGTTTGTCCCTTTTTAGAGACTTATTTTCCATCTCTAGTTTTTCGACACGCCTTTGAAGCTCTTTTGATTCCTTATTTTTGACGGGATTTTTCATATCTTATATTCTTGTTTTTGTTTACAAAGGTACTAAAAACCAGCGAGTTATGCAAATTTGCAAAGAGCTATTTTGTACGTTAAAGTGTTAAATATTAACAACTCAGACACACCTATATAACACCATTTTTTATACCAGATTTTGATTCGATTTTTGAACACCCTACCTGTAAGGGCAAAAGCCTTATATATTGCCTGGATTTTTAAAGCTTTTGCCCTTACAGGGCGACAGGTTTGCGTCCGTAATAACCCAGGGCGATGCCCTGGGCTAGGAGCTACTGCCCTTTCAGGGCGTGTGGAGCTTACATGCGAAAGTTGAGCTAAATAATAAGCCTGGCCAAGACCGTTTCTTTCAAAAAAGCCTTTTTTCGAAAAAAAACTGGCCAAGCCTATTCGGCCGGTCTCACGTAGTCGACGAAGGCGAAGGCGTGGGGATGGGCCTCGTCGGCCTCGTGGCGCTCCTCCGCCTCCTTGACCCATCCGTCGTAGGGCGGGAAGAAAGCGTCGGCCCGCGGCGGTGTGGCCGCTATCTCGGTCATGCAGAGGCGATGGGCCAGCGGCAGCGTCTGCTCATAGACGGTCTGTCCGCCGATGACGAAGACTTGCTCCTCGGGGGCGCAGTGGCGCAGGGCCTCCTCCAGTGAGGGGTAGGTGTCGCAGCCGTCTAAGTGGGCCACCGTGCGGCTGACCACGATGTTGCGGCGGTTGGGCAGCGCGCCTTTCGGCAGCGACTCAAAGGTGCGGCGCCCCATGAGGACGGTGTGGCCCGTGGTGAGCGACTTGAAGCGGCGCTGGTCTTCGCGGATGTGGTAAATCAGTTGGTTGTCGAGGCCGATGGCGCGGTTTTCGGCCACGGCAGCAATCAGAGTGATATGCATAGCTTGAAGAATGTTTTGGATGAATCAGACGGAGACCTCCGCGGCGATGTGGGGCCAGGGGTCGTAGTTCTCCAGTTCGAAGTCCTCGTAGCGGAAATCGAAGATGCTCTTGACGTCGGGGTTGATGCGCATCGTGGGCAGCGGCCGCGGGGTGCGCGAGAGCTGCAGTCGGGCCTGCTCCAGGTGGTTGAGGTAGAGATGGGTGTCGCCCGTGGTGTGGACGAACTCGCCAGGTTGGAGCCCCGTGACCTGGGCCATCATCTGCAGCAGCAGGGCGTAGGAGGCGATGTTGAACGGCACGCCGAGGAAGGTGTCGGCAGACCGCTGGTAGAGCTGGAGCGAGAGGCGTCCGTCGGCGACATAAAACTGGAAGAGGCAGTGGCACGGCGGCAGCGCCATGTCCTCGACCTCAGCCGGATTCCACGCCGTGACGAGCATTCGGCGGGAGTTGGGATTGCGCTTGATCATCTCCTCCACCTGCGCTATCTGGTCTATCGTGCCCCCACGGTAGTCGGGCCACGACCGCCACTGGTGGCCATAGACCGGACCGAGGTCACCGTTCTCGTCGGCCCACTCGTTCCAGATGCGCACGCCGTGGTCCTGGAGCCAGCGCACGTTGGTGTCGCCACGCAGAAACCACAGCAGCTCGTAGATGATGGACTTCAGGTGGAGTTTCTTGGTTGTGAGCAGAGGGAAGCCGTCCTGGAGGTCGTAGCGCATCTGGTGGCCGAAGACGCTCAGCGTGCCCGTGCCCGTGCGGTCGCCCTTCTGGTGGCCCTCGGTGAGGATTCTGTTTAATAAGGATAAGTAGGGTTGCATATAGCTTGTTTGTTTCTTCTTCTTATGGATGGACGATGGGAGTGAGGCCGACGACGGGCCGCTCTTCGGGCCGGTGGGTGCTGCGGATGCGCCACTCCTGGGGGTAGAGGTTGTTGGCCCTGGTCCCGAGGTTCTTGGCAAAGCCGAGGGCGAACCCCTCGTGGCAGATCGTGACGAGGCCCTTCGGGGCCGCCGCAGGCAGTGCGATGGACTCGCGGCGCAGGTAGGCTATGGCCTCGTCGTAGCCCACGTCCACGCGGGGATAGGGATTGGCCTCGTCGAGGATCGTCAGCGCCTGGGAAACGTCGGGCAGGGTCTTCTTGCCCTTCACCTGGGGCGGCTTGACGCCGTCGCTCAGGACGCGCAGCAAGGGCGTCGTGCGTCCTTTGCCCCGGTCGCGTGTGGGCAGGTCGGCCGCGGTCTCGGGCTTGCGCAGCAGCGCCACGGCCAGTCCCTCGCCACGGGTCGTGCCGGGGATGAAACGACAGATCGGATGGGATCCCGTCAACGGGCCTGCCACCCGCCACGCCTCCTCCACGGGGATGGCGACCGGCTCGGCCCTCAGTTTCTCTACGGCAAAGGCGATGTTGTCCTCGTTCTCGTGGGCGTTGAAGGTGCAGGTGGAGTAGATCAGCAGTCCGCCGGGCAGCAGGCAGGGCCAGATGTCGGCAAGGATGGACCGCTGCAGCGCGGCACACTTCTCCACGTTGGCCGGGCTCCACTCGCCGATGCTCTCGGGGTCCTTGCGAAACATGCCCTCGCCGGAGCAAGGCATGTCGGCGAGGATGAGGCCGAAGCGGAGGCCGGCGCGCTGGTAGTCGATGGCGTAGTTGTTGGTCACGACGACTTCGGGGTGGCCAAACTTCACGACGTTCTCGGCCAGGATCTGCGCCCGCTTCGGATGGGGCTCGTTGCTGTAGAGACGGCTTCCCTCGGGCAGGGCGGCACGCAGACACGTCGTCTTGCCGCCCGGGGCCGCACAGAGGTCGAGGGCCGTGACGGGCGCGTGGACAAACTGGCGGACGACGTGGTCGATGAACATCGACGAGGCCTCCTGCACATAGTAGGCTCCAGCGTGGAGCAGGGGGTCGAAGGTGAAGGCTGGGCGGCTGTCGAGATAGTAGCCGCCACGACACCAGGCCACGCGGTCTGCCCCGGTCTCGGGCGTGGCCTCGGCCTTGAAGGGATTGACCCGTATGGACACGGGAGCGGGCTCGTCGAGCGCGCCAAGGAAGCGGGCAAACCGCTCCTCGCCCATCAGGGCGCGCGTGTAGGTGGTAAACTCCTTGGGAAGTGTCATGCGTCGTTATTCTATGAGTATGAGGTCGTCGTCGTCACCCGTCTCGTCGCGCTTCGGTGTCGGCATGGTCTTGAGGTTGCCCTTCTCGTCAAACATGCCGTAGGTGGTGCGCAGGACGATAAACTCGGTGCGGCGGTTGATCTGGTTGCAGATCTCCTGCTTGTCCTTGTCGAGTTTCTTGATAAACTCCTCGGTGAGCACGTCGCCCTCCTTGAGCCACGGGTAGCGCTCCAGCATCTTCTTGCGGACGGTCTTCGGCTTCTCCTTGCCATAGCCCACGGGAGTGAGGCGGTCGCGGGCGATGCCATGCTCGGTCAGATACGCCACTACCGACTCGGCGCGGCGTTGCGAGAGACGCTTGTTGTACTCGGCGCGACCCTTGTAGTCGGTGTGGGCAGAGAGCTCGATGGTGACGTTGGGATTCTCGTTGAGCAACTTCACGAGGTCGTCGAGCGCCGTCTTCGACTCGGGGCGCAGCGTGGCCTTGTCGAAGTCGTAGAAGATGTTGTCTATGAGCACCGGCACGCGGATGGAGGGCAGCGGAAACTGCAGGGTGTATTCCTCCGACTGATCGATGGAATCGACGTGGAGCTCCACGCGGTGGTTGAGATAGCCCTTGCAGGTGGCGAGCATGATGTAGTTGACGCCCGGATCGACGACCTGCTCAAAGGAGCCGTCGCCCTTGACGGAGAGTTTCAGGTTGGTGCCGTCGTCGCCGACCATGAATACCTCGGCGGCGGGCAGCTCGTAGCCGTCCATCTCATAGACCCATCCCTTGACGGTCTGGACCACCTCGGGCAACTCGAAACTATAGATATGGTCCCATCCGCGTCCGTCGCCACGGTTGGAGGAGAAGAAGCCCCTGTTGTGCGGGCCCTCGAAGGTCATGCCGAAGTCGTCGCCCTGGGAGTTGAGCGGATAGCCGGGATGCTCCAGGTGGTAGCGGCGGTCCTTGCCCACCTTGGCGATGAAGATGTCGAGGCCTCCCAGTCCGGGGTGGCCGTTGGAGGAGAAATAGAGGTCGCCGTTGGGGCGGAAGGTGGGAAACATCTCGTCGCCAGGGGTGTTGATGGGCTCGCCGAGATTCTGCACGCCGCCGAGGCCGCCTCCCGTGATGCGCACGCGCCAGATGTCGAGGCCGCCCTTGCCTCCAGGCATGTCGCTGACGAAGTAAAGCCAGTTGCCGTCGGGCGAGATGGCGGGATGGGCAAAGCTGGAGAGCGTGTCGCGGCTGATCTCCAGTTTCGTTGGCTTGCCCCAGGCTGCGTCGGAGCGCTTGCTGACGGCAATCTGGGCGTAGCGGGGATAGGAGGGGTCGGTGGGACACTGCGTGAGATACATCTCGCGTCCATCGACGCTGAAGGCGGGCGTAGCCTCGTCGAAGTCGGAGTTGAGGCCCGAGTCGATGGTGCGGGGGCGTTGCCACCGTCCCTTCTCGTCCTTCTCGCTGACGAAGATGTCGGCGTTCTTCGTGCCCGTGATGCCGCTCAGCTCGTCGCCCTGCGCCTCGTTGCGCGTGGAAGAAAAAAAGAGCTGGTCAAACTCGTCGCCGAAGAGCATCGGCGAGTAGTCGGCACGGCGGGAGTTGAAGATCTCCATCCGCTTCACCGTATATTTGGATCCGAGCTCCTTGATGCGCGGGGCGTCCTGGGCGGCCTTGAGGCCCTGCGTGGCCAGCGGGTGGTCGGGCATGGAGTCGAGGGCGGCGCGAAACTCCGTCTCGGCCTCGGCGTAGCGTCCCGACTTCATGAGGTTGCGAGCCAGCATCAGGTGGGTCTCGCCGTTGTCCTGGTGGTAGCGGATGACGTTGCGCAGGGCGGCGACGGCACGCTCGGAGGAGTTGATGCGGTCGTAGCAATGTGCCATCTTGGCCGACAACTGTCCGCGCTTGTCGCGATCCTTGGGCGGAGTGCGCTGGTATGCGGTCTTAAACTGGGCCGCCGCGTCATAGTACTCGCCCAACTGCAGAAATTTCTCGCCCTTGCGGATGTTTTTGTCCACACCGCAGGAGACGAGGCAGAGCGCGGCGAGCACCCATGCTGTAAGTGTCTTCTTCATCATGCTAATATAACGAAAACGGAGGCCGTTTATTGCCTCCGTAGTGGGTATCTCCATGACCGTGGCTATGTCGTCAGATCATATTCTTGATGGAGTAGTAGGTGCTCTTGAGCCACGAGTTGCCCTCGGCGATGAGGGTCGTCACCTCGGCCATCGTCCACAGGCCCACACAGACGGCCACGACGAAGAGCAGGCTGAAGGCGAAGAAGATCCATAGGTCGCCGTCCTCGTAGTCCTCCTGAAACTTGCGAATCTTCGCGCCGCTCCACAGACAGAAGACGCTCAGGTGGCACCAGATCCAATGGAGCATACCGGCAAAGCCCTCGGCACGCTTCTTGAACTGGTGGACGCTGGCCTCCGGCAATTGTTCCTCGCCAGCAGGGGCGGGGGTGGGCGCTTCGGCAGGCTGGGGCGCAGGTGGTGTGACAAGGCGCGACGAGACCATGGGCAGGTGGCTATGGGCCGTCACGGGGGAACTATCGGCTACGGGGATGACCGACCGCGCGCGGGTGCGAAACACCTTGGGCGGGTCGAACTGGCAAACCATGACCGACTGGCAGTATGGGCAGCGGTATTTCATGCGGCCATAGTTCTGCGTCTCGGCGATGAAGGTCTGGCCGCAATGGTTACATTTGACGGAGAATCTCATATCGCCGCAAAGGTACGAAAAATCTTAAATACCCGAAAAATTATAAGCGCAAAAATGCTGCTCGGCGACAGATTGCGGGCTGATAGACGCCCTGCGGGCCGTGGTGGACCAAGAAAGAGGCGAGGGGATGTGTGGAAAAAGAGTTTCCACGACATCCCCTCGCATAGGTTTTTCTACTATCCCTTAGTCCTTAGTCGATCCACTTCACGTAGCAGAAGTCCTGACGGTGGGGAAGCAGGTCGTTCTTCGGATACATTCTCACGGCACATTTGTAGGAGCTGGCCTCGTCGGCCTCGAATGTCACCTTGAACGTGAAGAGGTTGCCCTCCTGCTTCACCATCTCGAAGGGATACACCTTGTGGATCTGCAGGTCGTCCTCGCTATGGCTGCTGAGCGTCACCAGTTCGAGTCCGATGGCGTCGTTGAGTCCCTGCTCGTCGATGGTGTAGGAGAGGGTAACGGGTTTGCCTGTGGCGACGTCCAGAAGGGCCGTCTCGTCCTTATCGACCACATGGATGGCGTCCCAGCGAGCGGCGACGTTCTCCTTCCAGAGGGCGATCTCCTTGGCCTTGGCGTAGTTGTCGGCTACCAGCTCCTTGAAGCGGTCCGCCTCCTTGTTGTAGAACTTCTCGTAGTAGTCGTCCAGCTGCCGCTTCATCGTGTAGTGGGGGGCGATGGTGGCAATGGAGTTTTTCACGACCTTCACCCAGCCAGCGGAGTAGGCCTTGCGGCCGCGGTTGAAGTAGAGCGGGATGATGTCGTTCTCGAGCAGCGAGTAGATGGTGGCTGCGTCGAGCTGGTCCTGGTAGGTCTGGTTCTGATAGGTGCGCTCCTGCGGCAGGGCCCAGCCGGCACCCTCGCGGTAGCCTTCCACCCACCAGCCGTCAAGCACGGAGAGGTTGACCACACCGTTCATCTCGGCCTTCTCGCCCGAGGTGCCACTGGCCTCCAGCGGGCGCGTCGGCGTGTTCATCCAGATATCCACACCGCTGACGAGGCGGCGGGCCAGGCGCATGTCATAGTCCTCCAGGAAGATGATCTTGCCCAGGAACTGCGGCATACGGGAGATCTCGAAGATGCGCTTGATGAGGCCCTGGCCGGCACCGTCGGCGGGGTGGGCCTTGCCCGAGAAGAAGAAGAGCACGGGACGGTCGGGATCGTTGACGATCTTCTCCAGACGGTCGAGGTCGGTGAAGAGCAGGTGGGCGCGCTTGTAGGTGGCGAAGCGGCGGCAGAAGCCGATCATCAGGGCGTTGGGCGTGATGCGCTGGATGATGGACATCACCTTGGCGGGGTCGCCCTGGTTGCGGAGCCACTGCTGTGTGAACTTGTCGCGGATATACTTCACGAGCTTCTTCTTCAGCGCCATGCGCGTCTCCCAGATCTCCTCGTCGGGCACGTCGTAGATGGCGTGCCAGATGCGCTCGTTGCTCTGGTCGTAGAGGAAGTTGTCGTCGAAGTAGGAGTCGTAGAGCTTGCGCCACTCCGTGGCCGTCCAGGTGGGGAAGTGGACGCCGTTGGTGACGTAGCCGACATGGTTCTCCTCGGGGTAGTAGCCCTTCCAGATCGGGGCAAACATCTTCTGGCTCACCCAGCCGTGGAGCTTCGACACGCCGTTGACCTCCTGGCAGGTGTTGCAGGCGAAGACGCTCATGCAGAACTTCTCGTTGTGGTCGTCGGCGTTGATGCGGCCCATGCCGATAAACTCATCCCAGCTGATGCCCAGCTTCTCGGGATAGCCACCCATGTACTTGCCGAAGAGGTCTGCTTCGAAGTAGTCGTGGCCGGCCGGCACGGGGGTGTGGACGGTATAGAGCGACGAGGCGCGCACCAGCTCCATGGCCTCGTTGAAGGAGAGGCCGTCCTGGATGTAGTCGCACAGGCGCTGGAGGTTGCACAGGGCGGCGTGGCCCTCGTTGCAGTGGTAGATGTCCTTCTTGATGCCGAGTTTCTTGAGCATGAGGGTGCCGCCGATGCCGAGCAGGATCTCCTGCTTCAGGCGGTTCTCGTTGTCGCCGCCGTAGAGGTTGTGGGTGATGGGGCGGTCATACTCGGAGTTCATCTCGTTGTCCGTGTCCAGCAGGTAGAGTTTGATGCGTCCCACGTTCACGTGCCAGACAAGGGCGTGGACCTGATAGTTCTGGTAGGGGATATCGATCACCAGCTGGTTGCCGTTGGCGTCGAGCTCGCGCTCGATGGGCAGCGCGTTGAAGTACTGTGCGTCATATTTGGCTATCTGCTGACCGTCCATCGACAACGACTGCGTGAAGTAGCCGAAGCGATAGAGCAGGCCGACACCACAGAGATCGACGTTGGAGTCGGAAGCCTCCTTGAGGTAGTCGCCGGCCAGCATGCCCAGGCCGCCGCTGTAGATCTTCAGCACCTGGTTGAGGCCAAACTCCATGCAGAAGTAGGCCACGGACGGGCGAGACTTGTTGACTTCCTCGTCCATGTACTTGCGAAACTGCTTATAGACGTTGTGGACCTTGCGCATCAGCTCCTTGTCCTTGACGATCGCTTCCTTGCGGTCGTAGTTGAGGCGCTCCAGGAGCAGAACGGGGTTGTGGCCCACCTCCTCGTAGAGTTTCTCGTCGAGGCTCTTGAAGAGGTTGCGGGCCTCATAGTTCCATGCCCACCAAAGGTTGTGTGCCAGTTCGTTGAGGCAGTCCAGCTCCTTCGGCAGTGACGACTTGACGTTCACTTCCTTCCACTGGGGCAAATTGGAATAATCCGATTTGATCTTCATAGCGTGTAGTGTTATCTATTGTTGTAATGTTGTTTCTATATATATAATGGATAGAGCGGAGTGTCGGGGCGCATCCTTGGCCCTTCTATTCCGCCCGCTTTTCGGCCTTGCGCAGCGCGAGGTCGTAGGCCTCCTCGTAGTAAGGGATAAACTCGCTCCACAGGGCCTTCTTTGAGAGTTTGTCGGCCTTGCTCCGGCAGGCGCGCACCTCCTTGGGCGTCATGGCGGCGAAGCGTGCCACGGTGGCCTTGATGTGGTCGGCTACCTCCGAGAAGTTGTAGTCGGTGCGGTGGACCACTTCCACGCCGTCCTCGATACTGGCACTGGCGCCCTTGACGTTGTTGGCCCACAGACCAAAGCCGGCCAGGTCGGTCGTGATGCAGGGCACGTGGAAGGCCACGGCCTCCAGCGGGGTGTAGCCCCAGGGCTCGTAGTAGGAGGGGAAGACGCAGAGGTCGTTGCCCAGTACGGTGTCGTAGTAGCTGAGATCGACGATGCCGTCGTCGCCCGTGAGGTAGCAGGGCATGAAGATGAGTTTCACGTTGTCCTCCTGGCGGTTGGCCATGTCGAGGTGGCGCATCATGCCGACCACCTGGTCGTGGTCCATGTCGCCCAGCCAGTGGGTGAGCATGGGGTTCTCCAGCGGCGTGTCGTAGCTCTTGCGCTGCTGCAGACGCTCCTGAAGGTCGGCCCGCGGCCCACTCACCCAGCCTGGCACGGCGATGAAGGCGACGATGGGACGCTGGAGGTCGGTGTCGTGTCTGAGGCGGTTCATCGCCTCGATGAAGACGTCGAGGCCCTTGTTGCGAAACTCGTAGCGTCCTGAGGTGGAGACGATCAGTGCCTCGTCGCCGATCTGTGTGCCCAGCAGGGCGTTGGCTATGGCCAGCAGCCGCTTGCGGGCCGTCTTGCGCTTGCGCGTGAACTGCGGTCCGACGGCCACGAAACTGTTGTCGAAACCATTGGGGAGCACTACATCGACGGGCTTGTCGAGCAGCTCGGCACACTCGCGGGCCGTGATCTCGCTCACGGTCGTGAAGCAGTCCACGTGGTGGGCTGCCTGCTTCTCGATCGAGTGTTTGCTCTCCATGTTGAGCTCCTGTGCCATCTGGTCGCCGTTGTAGGCCCACAGATAGTCGTAGAGCGGCTTGTTGTTGCCCGCAATGCTGCGTCCGATACAGGTGGCGTGGGTCGTGAAGATCGTGGCTACCTGGGGCACGAGCTTCTGGATCACCAGGGCGGCGGAGGCCGTCTGCCACTCGTTGGCGTGGAGCACGACACGCTGGTCGTCCAGACGGTAGTGGCGGTAGAAACTCTCCACCACCTTGGCGGCGGCCCAACCGAAGAGGACGGAGTCGTCGTAGTCGCCAAAGGCGTGGAGGCTGTCCACGCCAAACTGCTGCCAGAGGCGGCCGTAGAAGGCGTCTTTCTCGTCGAAAAGCGGGCGCCAATCGACCAGGATGGCTACGGGGCGGCTCGGGATCGTCCAGCGTCCTACGCGCACGTGCAGACCTTCGCAGCGGGCCACGTCCTCCCATTCGGGGAAGAGGCTCTCCTCCTCGAAGTAGGGGCACGGACGGTCCTGCCAGCAGTCTGGCCCGATGAAAATCAACTGGTCGTGGATCCGGTCTTGGAGTGTCCTCGCCCGGGTGGAAAGCACGGTGTAGATGCCGCCCACCTTATTGCAGACCTCCCAACTGGTCTCAAAGATATAGTTGGGGAATAATCTCTCTTGTTCCATGAAAACAATCTAAAAATGAAGCCTCGCCAAGCCCTTTCTCCATCGTCCCGACAAGGGGGCGAAGCTATGGATGGGCCGCGAAGTTGCTGCAAAGGTACGATAAACTCGCCAATGAACCAACTATTTGCGCATCTTTTTTGCCTTTGTCATGGCTTTGTTGCACAGTTTTTGCACACGCTATGCAAAGTGAGGCTTTCGGCCCAGTCGGCCCAGGTCGCCGTCTTGCCCTGGCAGGATCGGGAGCAAATCAAAACGAATCACCTAAAACGGACAACCCAAACAACTCCTACAAGGACGAAGCGCCAGGAGAATCCCTTGTGGGTGAAACTCGCTTTTAGACGCAGTTCGTATTTGTACGCGTTGTTTGGGTCGTATACGTTGTTGAGTCGTAAAACGTTGTTGAACCGTATGCGTTATTTGGCCGTATGCTTTGTTGGGACCGTATGATCGCAGGTCCAAGGTCGCTCTTCTGTCATTGGCAAGCCACCCTGGCGGTGTCCGGCGTTTTGGCGCTCCCCCTAAGCCTTTCTTCTTATGCCTTGATCTTCGGATAGCGGCGGAAGAAGCCATCCAGGCGCAGGCGGACGACGCCGAAGAGCGCTTCGGAGAAGATACCTCCACTCATCTTGCTCGTGCCCTCGCGGCGGTTGGTGAAGACGACGGACACCTCCTTGAGTTTGAAGCCAATCTTGTAGGCAGTGTACTTCATCTCGATCTGGAAGGCGTAGCCCTTGAATCTCACCTCGTCGAGGGGAATGGTCTCCAGCACGCGCCGAGTGTAGCAGACGAATCCTGCCGTGGTGTCGTGGATGTTGACACCCGTCACCAGACGGACGTAGCATGAGGCGAAATAGCTCATCAGCACGCGTCCCATCGGCCAGTTGACGACGTTCACACCGCTGACGTAGCGGCTGCCCACGCTGAGGTCGTAGCCCTCGTCATGGCAGGCGGCATAGAGGCGTGGCAGGTCGTTTGGATCGTGGCTGAAGTCGGCGTCCATCTCGAAGATGTAGCCGTAGTCGCGTTCCAAAGCCCACTTGAATCCGGCGATATAGGCCGTGCCAAGTCCCAGTTTTCCGCTGCGCTCCACGATGAAGAGGCGGCCTTTGAACTCGTCCTCCATCAAGTGGTGGACAATGTTGGCCGTACCGTCGGGACTGCCATCGTCGATGACCAGGATGTGAAAGTATTTCTCCAGGCCGAAGATGGCTCGTATGATCTTCTCTATGTTCTCCTTCTCGTTGTACGTCGGGATGATGATGATGCTGTCGCTCTTCTCCATAATAGGTTGGATTGATATTGTTTGCAAAGATAATGCTTTTTACTTGAAAGGGCGCAAGGATGAGGATAAAAAAGTTTAACCCCCGCGGGTTTCTCCTTGTTCTTGCTGGTCGGAGTCCCACAATTTCCTTACTGATCGGGGTTCTCCACAAATCCTTGGTATTCCTTGACCAGTCCCGACATCACGCGCTTATACGCTTCGTCCATCGTGGTCTTGACATTCTCCGGTCCCTGCGTGGTGGGGTAGATGGGCTCGTGGATGGTGAGGCTCAGCCGGTGCCACGTCAGCCAGCGCCAGTCGCGCATGCGGGGCATCACGTCGAAGGCGCCATTGATCGTCAGCGGGCAGACCGGCAACTGGAGTTCGTCGGCCAGCATGAACGCACCTCTTCTGAACACGCCCATGTGGCCAGTGAAGGTTCGTGCTCCCTCGGGAAACACCACCAGCGACATGCCCTCCTGGAGCACCTCGCGTGCCTGGTCGTAGGTCTGGCGGATCTTGCTCGGGCCGCGCTTATCGACGTAGATGTGGTGGGCTGCCTCGCAAGCCTTGCCCACGAAGGGTATCTTGCGCAGTCCCTGTTTCATCATCCACTTGAAGTTGCGGCCCAGGAAGCCGTAGATGATGAAGATGTCAAACGATCCCTGGTGGTTGCTGACAAAAACGTAGCTCTGGTCCTTGCGCAGATGTTCCCGTCCTTCCACTTTGATGGGGAGCAGGCTGACCCAGATGATGAACCTTGCCCACCATTTGCCGGGGTAGTAGCCCCAGTAGTGTCCGTCGCCCAGCGTGCATCCGATCGTCGTCACCAGCGCACAGGCAATGGAACAGAAGATGAGGAAGGGCAGGACCACAAAGAGTTGATAAATCCTGTAAATGAGTTTCATGTTGTGTGTGTGTTTTAAAAAATATTGAGTTATTATCGATTCGGATGTTCTTGTCAGTTGTCCTTGGCGACCGGGTCTGCCGGACGGTGCTTCGTCCTGAGCGTGATGACGGTGATCTCGTTGGGCATGTTCAGCCGGAACGGCACCAGCCCTCCCAGTCCGGTGTTGACGTAGAGGTAGCGTCCCTGATGCTCGTAGAGTCCCTTGTCGGGACGGCCTCGCCATTGGGTCGGCCGGTGTCCGAAGAACTGTATTTGTCCGCCGTGGGTGTGTCCGCTCAGCGTCAGTTGGGCCGTGGTCTTGGGCAGTATATCTCGTCGCCAGGCCGAGGGGTCGTGTTGCAGCATCACCACAAATGCCCCTGGCCGCACGCCCTCAAGGGACTTCCTCGTGTCGGCAAGGTTGGGGAAGGGTGGTTCGCCGTCATTCTCCGTGCCTGCCACGACGAGGGAGTCGCCACCGCGTCTGATGACGAGATGGTCATTGCGCAGCAACCGCCATCCCAGGGCGTTTTGTTCTGTCTCTACGAGCAGGCGCAACAGGCGGTCCTGAGCCTCGTGAGTGTCTTTGGCGTAGCTCGCATAGTCGTGGTTGCCGAGTACGGAGACCATGCCCTGGGTCGTACTGCGCAGCAGGTCGGTGTGGGGAAAGATCTCCTGGGGACGGATGTTCTGCACGTCACCCGTGAAGACCATCAGGTCGGCGTGCTGCCGGGCGATGGAGTCCATCTCCGCTTGGAGAATCTTCTGTCGCCAGCCGTAGAAGGTGCCGAGGTGGAGGTCGGAGATATGGAGGATCTTGTAGCCGTCGAAAGCTGCGGGGAGGTCGTCAAACTGCAGCGTGAGGTGGTTTACCTTCACCTGTCTCACGCCGACGGTCAGTCCATAGATATAGGTCAGCACGCCGCCACAGCCCAGCAGGATGCCGATGTAGTGGCCCAGGTTGATGCGCGGCCAGCCTGTCAGCCGCATCAGACACGACCCGAGGAAGGAGCACAGGGCAAAGATGGCCTTCGGACCGACGAAGAGGCCCAGCAGAAGCAAATAGATGTTGAGCCAGGCAAGGTCGGAGGGAGCAAAACTCGGGAGCGACGCGAGGGTGATGGTATAGGTCGAGAGTGCGATGCAAGGCACCCACCACAATAGTCGCAGCCACCACGGCAGACTATATCGGCGGCGGAAATAGTGGACGTCGATATAGAGGTCGGAGAGGACGATGACCAACAGGAGAGGGATGACGATTCTTGCTATCACGGGCTCTGAGTGCTTCTATCTTGAATGGTCAGATGTTATCTTGATCTGTCAAACGCTATTTTGTACGGTCAAACTCCAGTTCCTCGCCGCGGTAGCCCTCGTCGAAGGTGCCGCGGTCATAGACGAGGTGGCCGTTGCAGAGGGTCTGCTCCACGCGCCAGCGGAAGGTCTTTCCCTCCAGGGGGCTCCATCCACACGGACTTTGTATCTCTGCCTTCGTCAGCGTCCACGGACTGTCGGGGCGCACGATGGCGATGTCGGCATGGTAGCCTGGGCGCAGAAAACCGCGCTCTCTGACGTGGAAGTATTGGGCCGGATGGTGGGCCATGAGGGCCACCAGTTGCTCGATTGTAATCCGTCCCGCATCGACCAGTCCCAGCATGGCAACGAGGCTAAACTGCACCATGGGCATTCCCGAAGCGGCCCGTGCGCAGCCTCCCTCTTTTTGCGAGGGTAGGTGAGGGGCGTGGTCTGTGGCGATGGTGAGGATGCGTCCGTCGGTCAGTCCTTCGATCAAGGTCTCTTGGTCGTGGGCAGTCTTGACGGCAGGGTTACATTTGATGCGGGTGCCCAGTCGCTGGTAGTCCTTGTCCGTGAAGAGTAGGTGTGCCGTCACGGCCTCGGCGGTGATGTTGGCATCGCCATGGGCGGCGATCATCTCCAGTTCGCGGGCGGTGGAGATATGGGCCACGTGGAGTCTTGCTCCTGCCTCGGTAGCCAACTGGAGGGCCAGGGCGGTGGACCGAACACAGGCCTCCTCGCTTCTGATCTCGGGATGGTGCTCCACGGCAGGATCCTCGCCATAGCGCTCCTTGGCCAGTCGCATGTTCTCGCTGATGAGTGTGGCGTCCTCGCAGTGGCTCACGACGGGAATGTCGAGCTTGGCAGCCAACTGGAATACCTCTTTCAGTGCCTCGCCACGATCCACGAGCATGTTGCCCGTCGATGATCCCATGAAGAGTTTGATGGCGGGCGTATGTTGCCAGTCGGCTTGGCGGAGCGTCTCGGCGTTGTTGTTGGTTGCGCCGAGGTAGAAGGCGTAGTTGACGGCGCTGTCTTTCCTTCCCCGCTGCCGTTTGTCCTCCCAGGCCGCTTCCGTCGTGGTGGTGGGCACGGTGTTGGGCATTTCCATATAGGAGGTCACGCCGCCGTAGGCTGCTGCACGGCTCTCGCTGCGTATCGTCGCCTTGTCCGTCATGCCCGGCTCGCGGAAGTGGACGTGCTCGTCGATGACCCCTGGCAGTACATAGCATCCTGCCGCGTCGATGACGTGGTCGTAGTGGTCCTCCGCCAGAGGGGCTTCCGTTCCGATGGAGGCGATGCGTCCGTCGTCGCCTATGGTGATGATGCCTCGTCTCGACACGCCCTCATTGACGAGGGTGCCGTTTTTGATCAGCGTGCTCATGATTCTCTGTGTCTATATATAATAGGTATAGGGGGAATGGAAGTCTAATAAGATATGGAGTCGCTCGCCATCTGGTTGGGCGTGATCGGAGCCACGTTGGCGTCGCCTTCGCTCATGGGCACGGCTGGCACGTCCTCCATCGTGCCGTTGTTGCGCTGCAAGGTCTCCTGGAAGTGCTGGTAGAACTGCTTCACGTCGGGGTCGTTCTTGAAGTTGTCGGGTGCCTTGGCCATGATAAACTCTATCCACGAGGGCAGACCGTCAAGGGCGGTGGCGAAGAGGTAGTCGTTGAGCCAGACGGGGTAGGCGTCGGGCGTGGTGTCATACTGGATGCGGGTGAAGAATCCCCACGGACCCAGGATGTTGTCGAAGTTGTCCGTCACGAATTTCGTGAAGAGCTTGTCGCCCTGCTCAAAGACTTTGATGGCCTTTTTGGCCAGCCGGATGTTGACCGTCGCCTCGTCCTGTCCGTTCATGATGGCCGCGCTCTGCTCGTGGTCGATGTCGGCATACTGGTTGCGGATCTGCACGAAGCGGTTCCAAAACTTGTTGAGTTTGTCGTTGAGCGGTGTGCCGCTGACCTTCTGCTGTGTGTTGTCGAGTTTGATGCTGATGTTGCCCTGCTCGATGACGACGGGCTGCGAGAGGTCCTTGTCGTCCATGAAGATGCGGGCGACGTGGGCGCTATCTACTTTGCCGCTGAAGGAGAACTGACCGTGTACGACGTCGCAGGAGTCGAGGTTGGTCAGGTTGCCGTCTTTCGTCACCTTCAGATAGAGCTTTTGGCCGTCAAGGTCCGACACGTTGGAGGAACCCTGTATGTCGTAGGTGCCGGCACAGGAGGTGAGCGACAGGAGTGCGGTAATAGTATAGACGATCTTGTTCATAATATGTTTGACCATTTGGCCGAGGCGGTCTCGGCGACAGATCCTTTTAGATTTCGTTATTGATGGTTCTCTTGCTCTTCTTTGCGCAGCTCGTGGCCGATGCGGTGGGTGGTGTACATCTCCAGCAGGGCGCCTATCAGCAGCGCCACCACCCAGTTGTTGTGGAAGATATTGACGTAGTTGGCATAGCCCGAGATGGACTGGGCAAACCAGGGCTTGAGGAGGTGGTAGCAGTCCTCGACCATGAACACGCCGGCACAGACGAAGCAGGCCAGGGCGAAAAACTGGATGCGGCGCAGACGGCGCAGCGTGATGCTGGTGCCCTCATAGCGCTGGCGCGCTTGCATGGCGGCGAAGAGCAGGCTTCCCGCCAGCACCAGGAAGCAGACAAGGCCCTGGAGGATGAAGAACACATAGCAGCCGGCACCCGCCACCATCAGCACGCCGCCGGCGAGGAAGAGGAAGGTCTCTGCCTTACTTAATTGTTTCATAGAAAGCTGGGTTGTTGTCCGAATTATCGTCGTCGCTCAGCACGAAGACGTCCTCGTCGTCAGTCTTCATGAAATAGCGCTCGCGACCCACGCGGGCCATGGCCGAGGAATCGGCCCGGAGCTCGTGCAGCCGCTGGTTGTTGGTCTGATAGACCTTCTCATACTTGGCGATCTCGTCCTGTAGGTCAGAGATCCTGTAGTCGTACTCGAAGCGCTTCATGAAGCAGTCGTCGCCCAAGAAGCCGACATAGAGCACGCCCATCACCACCACGATGTGGTATTTGAAGCGGCTGAGGATTCTGACGATATGTCCGGTAATCTTAATCACGTTCGATTTTTGTTTCTGCAAAAGTAAGTATTTAAAAGCATACAAAGGGCAAACGCTCTTGCATTTTTTATCTATTTAACCATAAAATGTGGATGGACGCGAGGATTGTTACCAACTTTTTGCTACCTTTGCAATGTGATAAAGCCTGCGGGCGCCTTGGGGCGCTTGGTTGCGGCGGGGATAGGGGTTGCCCGTCTTGCGTCGCCGACATCAGGCCAAAACCTAACTCAGCCAATGAACGAATATATAGTTTCTGCGCGCAAATACCGTCCGATGAAGTTTTCCGACGTCGTCGGCCAGGACGCGCTGACCACCACTCTCCGCAATACGGTCAAGTCGGGCAAACTGGCCCACGCCTACCTCTTCTGCGGTCCGCGCGGTGTGGGAAAGACCACTTGTGCGCGCATCTTTGCCAAGGCCATCAACTGCGAGCACCCCACCGACAACGGCGAGGCCTGTGGCGCCTGCGAGAGTTGCAAGGCTTTTGAGGAGGGCCGCTCCTTCAACATCTTCGAGCTCGATGCCGCGTCCAACAATGGTGTCGATCAGATCAAGCAGCTCATGGAGCAGACCCGCATCCCTCCGCAGGTGGGCCGCTACAAGGTCTTTATCATCGACGAGGTCCACATGCTCTCGCAGCAGGCCTTCAATGCCTTCCTCAAGACGTTGGAGGAACCGCCCGCCCATGTCATCTTCATCCTCGCCACGACCGAGAAGCACAAAATCCTGCCCACCATCCTCTCGCGCTGCCAGATCTACGACTTCGAGCGAATGTCCGTGGCCCATATCATCCAGCAACTGAAGATGGTGGCCGACCGCGAAAAAATCTCCTATGAGGAGGAGGCCCTGGGCGTGATAGCGGAGAAGGCCGACGGCGGTATGCGCGACGCGCTCTCCATCTTCGACCAGGTGGCGAGTTTCTCGCAGGGCAATGTCACCTTCGAGAAGACCATCGAAGACCTCAACGTCCTCGATGCCGACAACTACTTCAAGACCGTCTTCCTGGCCCTGGATAACAAGGTGGCCGACATCATGCTGCTCCTCAACGGCGTGCTGGCGAAGGGCTTCGATGGGGGCAACTTCATCGTCGGACTGGCCAGCCACATCCGCAATGTGCTCATGGCCAAGGACCCGCAGACCTTGCCGCTCCTGGAGGTCAGCGACCGCCAGCGCGAGCAGTATCGGGAGCAGGCGCAGAAGTGTCCGGCCCGCTTCCTCTACCAAGCGCTGCGCATTGCCAACCGTTGCGACGTGCAGTATCGCCAGTCGTCCAACAAGCGCTTGCTCGTGGAACTGACGCTCATCGAGATCGCGCAGATCACCCAGCCCGAGGACGATGCGGCGGGTGCGGGGCGTAGCCCTAAGCAGTTGAAAACCCTGTTTCAGAAACTACTCCGACAGGTGCAGCCAGAAAGGGGCGCGCAGGTGGCCCCGGTTGCACAGAGAAAACGGCAACACGCCCAGCAGACTGTGCAGCCGGCTACGGATCAGTCGCAGTCTGCTGACCAAAAGGCTGACCAAAGGACGGAAACCAAGCCAACTCAGCAGTCTTCCGAGACAGTTAGGACGGCTCCTCCCGCAGGGGCGCTGAAGTCGGCCAAACTCAATCTCGGGCGCAGCATGGGAATGTCCTTTGGCGATATCCTGACCCACAAGGATAAACCCACGGCGGAGCAGACGGTGGAGGTGGAGAATGCCGAGGAGCGCAACGCCTTCACGGAGGAGGATCTCCTCGTCCAGTGGCGCGCGATGTGCACCCGTATGCCGGAGAACATGCGGGCTATGTCCACGCGAATGAGAAACCTCAGTCCTGTCATCACTGACTATCCCAACGTGGAGATCGTGGCGGAGAATCAGATCCTCTACGACCAGATGCTGACCATCAAGAGCCGCATCCGTGCCACGCTGGCCAAATGCTTGAAGAACGGCAGCCTGCAGGTCTCCATCCGTCTGGCCAAGCAGGATGAGATCAAGCCGCTGCTCTCGCCCAAAGAGACGCTCGACCAACTGGTCAAGGAGAATACTGCCGTGGGGCGGTTGGTGCAATTCCTCAGCCTCGATCTGGCCTGACGTGCTATTGCTCCCACCCTTGTTTCTGGAGGCAAAGATACGGCGTTTTTTCGCCGGATTATTTTGCGGTTTAGAAAAAATGCCGTATCTTTGCACCCGATTTTTATCAATTGGCTCCGTAGCTTAGCTGAATAGAGCGTCAGATTCCGGTTCTGAAGGTCAAGGGTTTGAATCCCTTCGGAGTCACTTTTGCCGATAGGGTAGTGTAGTCTTCTAACTTGATGTGTTGTCAGTTATGAAAGTAGGAGATAAACACCATCATTCTCAGTGTGGTAGATGACGAGATTACAGAGTTTAGCGACGATGCCAATTCCCTGACGTTCCTGTCATGGCTCTGACAGCAACAGCAGATAAGACTACACTGACAGACATAATAGATAAACTCAATCTGATTGACGCAAGGTTATTCAAGACATCGTTTGACCGTCCAAACTTAAGTTTAGATGTGCGGAAAGGTTTTCTGCTACGGAAAAGCTGAAGGTGATAAGAGATGTCGTAGCTCGCCATGCTGATGAAAGTGGAATAATATACTGCCTCTTCATGAAGAAAACAGAGAAGGTGGTCGAGAAGCTACGCAGCCTTGGCATGAGGGCTGCAGCCTATCATGCAGGATTATCGGCAGAGCAGAGAGACAGAGTGCAGGAGGATTTCATCAAAGACAAGATAGAGTTCCGTAATAGAAAAATTCCACCAAAAGGAGTGAGTTTCTCGGATTTTATTTGTATTTTTGCCATGTCTATCGTTGTATTTGCTTGTTTTCTTTTCGCAACACTAAGATAAGTGAATTCTTCGACATGGCAAAATCCTGGACAACTTATTGTTGTTCAGAATGTTATAAATAACGTTAAACTAAAGAGTTGCGGAATTAAGGTATAATAGTATTGCGGAATTAAGGATATAATGAATACGAGTAACTTGCAGAACACATTTTACGATGCAGGATTTTGAAGAATACATACGACAGGGTGAACCGGCACAGCGTGAGAAGGCAAGCACCTGGCAGACAGCTATTGGCTTGCAGGACGTGGATGGTCTGAAACCTTCTGCCTACTTGCTTGACACAGCACGTAGACATGTTGAAGGTGATATCACCATCGATGAGGTGCAACAGCTCATCAAGACATACTATCAAAGCAAGACTAACCATACAGGCGATGAGGATGATCAGGAAGAGGCCGACCGCGCTGCTGCTAATATCACTCGCATCTTGAGTCGCCACACCTTAGCCTTCAACACAAATGGCTATCTCTCGCTCCATCGTCACATATTTGACGGTGTAATGAAGCACGCAGGAGAACTGCGTCCCTATGATATAACAAAGAGGGAGTGGGTGCTCAATGGCGACACAGTAAATTATCTGAACTATGAAGATCTACGTCGCGCCATTGATTATGACTTAGAACAAGAACGCCAGTTCTCCTACAAGGGACTATCCATTGATGAGCAAGTGGAGCATATTGCCCACTTCGTGTCAGGCTTGTGGCAGATACACGCATTCCGCGAAGGCAACACCCGCACAACGGCAGTCTTTCTTATTCAGTATCTTCGTTCTATCGGTTTCAAGAAAATCAATAACGACATGTTTGCTAACCACTCATGGTATTTCCGTAATGCGCTTGTGAGAGCCAACTACAAAAATGCTCAGCGAGGCGTTGACTATGACTATTCCTTTCTGGTGAAGTTTTTCCGCAACCTGCTCATGGGTGAGCAAAACGAGCTAAGGAATCGCTATATGCATTTGGACTATAAGACAACAGCTAAGGTATTTGAAACAACCTACGCTAATGTCTTTAATTGGGTCAAGAAGTATAAGGAAAAAGGCGAAGATGGTTTAGGTGATAGACGTGGATATCATAAAGCTGATGAAGAAGTTGATGAAATGACTTTATTAAAACGACAGCTCAAACAAAAGGAATATGAACTTGAAATGGCACTATTGGAGGTAAGAATGTTAAAAAAATTGGACGAGATAGAAAGAAGGCGATATACAGAGAAAGCAAATATGAAGAAGAATATGAAACAATCAAAGAAATTAGCGAAGAAGAAGTAGATAAAGGAAACACACCAAATATATCACTTATGTGTAAAATACTTGATGTCAAACGTGCAAACTATTATAAATGGCTTCATCATGAAAAGAGTATTGTAGACAAGGAAAATGAAGAGATAGCTGAGCTGATCAAAGAATATCATAAAAAATATAACGGATTATTAGGTTATAGAATGATGGCTGATAGAATAAATAGAGATCATCATAGACATTATAGTGACAAACGTATCTATAAGATCATGAGGACATTAGGTATTCAAAGTATCATTCGACCTAAACGA
>OLQA01000952.1_pt1 | contig 27155 bp, 22 predicted proteins | sample 1673151 | NCBI WGS metagenome assembly OLQA01 (sample SAMEA3136760, study PRJEB25190) | human gut metagenome | biome: human gut; feature: human-associated habitat; material: faeces | place: Austria | collected 2013
ATCCTCTTGAATTGATGGGTACTTAATAGTCCTGTCATTTCAAGAGGATTTTTCAATTCCAAAACAATCAAAAAATTAATAGTCTCTGATTCAAAAACTTATAGCACTGACAGGTCTGTTTTTTTATAATAAAGTCACTTGTTTCGAAGGAGGAGATTTCAAAAATGAAGAAAAAAATTTTAACGATTCTTTTAAGCAGTGCTATGATTTTTTCTATGGGAATTTCAACCGTTTCCGCTGCAGCAGCTGATGACACAGCAGCCACAGAAAGTACTGTAGTTAGCAGAACAGATGGCGTAACAGATACCACATCTGGAAAGGTTCGTGGTTTTATTGATGATGGAACTTATACCTTCCGTGGAATTCCTTATGCAAAAGCTGACAGATTTGAAATGCCAGAGGCTCCTGATTCCTGGGATGGTATCCGAAATTGCCTTGTCTATGGTTCAACAGCTCCTATTACAAAGATGACCGATCCGGATGGTGGAGATTTCATCATTCCTCATCGTTACTGGGCTCAGAGCGAGAATTGCCAGAATCTTAATGTCTGGACACCGGATCTGGATTCCAATGCCAAAAAGCCGGTTATGGTATGGTTCCATGGTGGCGGATTCTACAACGGTTCCTCTATTGAAGGCGTTGCATATGATGGAAAGAATCTCAGTGACTTTGGTGATGTAGTTGTGGTAACTGTAAATCATCGTTTAAATGCACTGGGTTACATGGATCTTTCCGATTATGGCGAGGATTATCAGTACTCCGGTAACTGCGGCACAGCAGATTTAGTTGCATCCTTAAAGTGGGTAAAAGAAAACATTGCTAACTTCGGCGGCGATCCTGACAACGTAACTATTTTCGGACAGTCCGGCGGCGGCTGCAAGGTTCTCAATATGTTCGCTACTTCTGAAGCAGAAGGATTATTCAATCAGGCAGTAGTACAGAGTGGCGGTGAAGGTCATATCGACCAGGATACCGCAAAAAAAGTAACTGCAAAAACTCTTGAGATTTTAGGAATTTCAGACAATGAGGTTGAACAGTTAAAAGAGGTTCCTTATGATACTCTTGATGCAGCTGCAACTGAAGCACAGAAACAGGTAGGCGAGGAACTGGGAACTTCTGTGGGCTGGAGTCCTGTTCTCGATGAAGATTATCTTCATACTGATTTCCTGGATTGGACAAATGATGTTCCGGTTATGGTAGGTTCTGTATTTGGAGAAATGAACTGCTGGACTGCTCTGGATCCAAATGAAACCAACAAAAACTCCTGGACTGATGAAGAAGTAGACGCAAAATTAACTGAAAAATATGGTGATAAAGCGGAAGCTGTTAAAGAAGCCTTCTTGAAAGCTTATCCTGAAAAGAGCGCTTGTGATGCTTATTATGTAGCAGATCGTACCAAATTTTCAAAAACTCTTACAAAGCGAGTTGAAGCTGGTGCAACTAAGAACTATGACTACGTTGTATCCTATGAATCTCCAATTGACGGTGGTGTAAACTTATGGCACTGCGGAGAAATCCCATTTGTATTCCACAATGTAGATTTAGTAGCCGGTTCCTATGGCGGAAGTCAGGACGCTTATGATCTGCAGGATGTAATGGCAAGTGCCTGGGTAAACTTTGCAACCACCGGAGATCCAAATGGAGATAAAGTTCCAGCATGGAGCGCCTATACAGATGATAACAAATCTACTATGGTATTTGATACCACAAGTGGAGAAAGAGTTGATTATGATGCTGAATTACAGGAACTGATCAGCCAGTAAATTTAAATAAGTCCTCTAAAGAATAACTCAATACTATAAATCCTCTTGAATTGATGGGTACTTAATAGTCCTGTCATTTCAAGAGGATTTTTCATTATATAAAAAGTTCCGCATTAATCATATCTTCACTGGCTGCCATCGCCTGCAGTGTCATGGTCAGCAGTTTTTCCAGTTCCCAGCCAAGCTGCTGCGCACCGCGCTCGATTACTTCCCGGGAGCAGCCTGCTGCGAAGCCTTTACTCTTGTACTTTTTCTTCAGGGATTTCAGTTCCATATCCTTGGTGCTCTTGGACGGACGCATTAAAGCTGCTGCCCAGATCAATCCGGTAAGTTCGTCTGCTGCAAAAAGCACTTTTTCCATCTCATGTTCCGGTGCTACATCGATCGTTACACCGCAGCCTACGGTTATTCCATATCCGTGAGATACCACACTGTGTATCACATCCTCGCCTACCCCTGCCTCGCGAAGCATTTCCGGCGCTTTCAGGCAATGCTCTTCCGGATAAAGCTCGAAATCAATGTCGTGAAGAAGTCCTACAATTCCCCAGTATTCAGCATCCTTTCCATAGCCCAGTTCGTTTGCATACCATTTCATGACCGCTTCCACAGTCAGTGCATGCTGGATATGAAATGGATCCTTGTTGTATTTTTTTAATAATGCAAAAGCCTCGTCTCTTGTGATTGTTTCCATTGTTGTCACTCCTCGTATGTCTTTCTATACTCTGCTTACCACATAAGCATGTTCCTGATTTTGAATAAAAGAAAAAACCTTGCACATACTATACATCTTTCTTCATTGATATACAACCATTTTGAGGAAAGTGACAATTTTAATTCCCTGATAACAATTTTTCCCAGGGTTCATATCCTTTCATATAAGCAAACTCTTCCGCGTTTCTGAAGCCTTCCAGCAATTCTTTTTTCATTTCTTCCGTATATGGATTTTCGACTTCCCGGAATTTCATATGCTTGTATAATTGGGATTTTTGAAAATCACCTAGGGTGTCCACATTGTTTAGCAATTGCTTTGCAACCAGGAAAGTACCCTCCACATTGTTCTCTGCGGTCACAACATTCAACATTGCTGCACATTCATTGTATTTTCCCATATCAAAGCCTGAAGCTAATGTACACATTTTCTCTGCCAGAAACCTTGCGTATCCATGGTCTTTTTCCTCAAGAGCCTTAGTAATCATGATTCCAAAAGCCATATTTAAAGTGGTATACTCTGAAAAAACAGCCTTTTCCAGCATCTCAAATGCCTCTTCTGTTCTCCCCTGCTCCATATATAATTGTCCCTGCTTCACCTTTTTCATGGGATCATAATCGGAAAAATAGTTTAAATATTTTTCTGCCATTTCATAATTCTTTTTCCGCAAATAGAAGCCGAACAGGGAATCAGCTGCATGGTGCTGAATTCTTTCATCTTTATCACCGAGCGCCATTTCGTACCAGGAATTGATCTGCTCATCGTACCTGTCAGGATTCTCGCACATGCCAATGATCCGCCGCGAATCAAGCATTACTGCCAGCTGCCAGATCAGCAGATTGCAGTTTGGATATTCTTTTATAGTATTTACAGCCCACTGATAGGTCTTCTCAAAGCCTTCCTCCGAAAACATTTTGTCCATTTTGTGGATCAGCTCTTCGATTTCAAGGTCAGTCAGATTTTCGTGAAAAGACAACAGGATATCAAGGGAAATATGCAGTAGTCTTGCAATAGGAGCTAACAATTCAATATCAGGATTGGAGTTCCCGTTTTCCCACTTATTCACCGCCGGAGTGGTTACTCCCAGACGGTTTGCCATTTCTTCTTGCGTGTAACCTAATTCTTTTCTATATTTTTTAATCACACTTCCAATATTCATCATATTTTTCTCCTGAGTCAAGCGGATATTCGCAATCCGCTTTGCTACTTGCTCATAACCGAATGCTGCTTCGCAGCTTATTCGGTTAAAATTCCAAAAGCTTTTGTGATTAAAGCATAGCAGAATTGACAGATGAGCACAATTGAATTGTTGTTAAGTACGTTTCATATTTTTTAACTGTTAGGAAAGTTAAAAATCCAGTTACAAATTTTATCAGAAGAGGCAGATAAATAACTTTTCTCGACCCTCTTTTTTAGCTTTGCAATATGCTTATTACGAACATATTTCCCATATTTTGCATATCCTAACAGCAGAAGTCAAAAAAGGAGTCACTGTATGAGAAATAAAAAATGGATTTCACTGGCAGTAGCCGTGGTTCTTACTGTAACTGCACTACCAGCCACAGTCTTTGCTGCAAAAGATGGAGAATCAAAAGAGGAGCTTACAAAGGTTACCTTAAACGAAGTGGCCCATTCGATTTTCTATGCACCGCAGTATGTGGCAATTGAAGAAGGATATTTCGCAGAGGAAGGGCTGGATCTGACACTTGTCACAGGATTTGGTGCGGATAAGACTATGACTGCTGTCATTTCCGGGGAAGCTGATATTGGTTTTATGGGGGCCGAGGCATCTATCTATGCTTATCAGGAAGGTGCCACTGATCCGGTTGTGAATTTCGCACAGCTCACCCAGAGGGCTGGAAACTTTCTTGTGGCAAGGGAAGAAATGCCGGATTTCACATGGGATGATCTGAAAGATAAGAGAGTTCTTGGCGGTCGTAAGGGTGGCATGCCGGAAATGGTATTTGAGTACATTTTAAGGAATCATAATATTGATCCGGCAACAGATTTGGAAATTGACCAGAGTATTGATTTTGGTTCTACTGCTGCTGCATTTACCGGTGACATGTCAGCAGATTTTACTGTTGAATTTGAGCCTTCCGCAACTGCCCTGGAAAAAGAAGGAAAAGGTTATGTAGTGGCTTCTCTGGGCGTGGATTCCGGTTATGTCCCCTATACCTCTTACAGTGCAAAGACCAGCTTTCTTAACGAAAACCCACAGATTATCCAGAGCTTCACAAACGCCCTTCAAAAAGGCATGGACTATGTACAAAACCATTCTCCTGAGGAAATTGCGCAGGTGATTTCCCCGCAATTCCCGGAAACAGATATGGATACCCTTACTACAATTGTCAATCGTTATTATGAGCAGGACACCTGGAAGGAAAATCTGGTGTTTGAGAAGGATAGCTTCGAACTGCTGCAGGATATTCTGGAAAGTGCCGGAGAATTGGAAAAGCGTGTAGATTACGAACAGTTGATTACCACAGAGTTTGCAAAATCCGCTTACTTTTAAAAGTTAGTGCCATAAAAATATAACAATATTTGCAAAAAGAGATATGGAAAACATATGAGATGCTTACTCATATTATACCATATCTCTTTTATTTACTCCAACAACAAGCCCCACTCCATGCTGATACAAAACCTTGTAACCAAAATATTTATTTCACCTGGTTCACCGACTCCCGGATGCATGGAATACACTCCACATAACAATTTCCTTTATCCAGTTTTACTTCTTCTTTTTTCAAAATACCAATAATAATCTGACAGGCTTTATATCCGATATCGTGTAACGGAAGAGCCATTGTGGTAAGCGGCGGTTTTTCATAGCATGCCATTTCACGGTTATCATAGCCTGCAACCGCTATATCTTTGCCGGCGTGAAGTCCCAGTTCCTCCAGTCGGTCATAAGTTCCTCCAGCCATAAAATCATTCATACAGAAAATGGCAGTGGCACCTTTTTCCAGAAGAAGGTCTGTGTTGTCATAGCCACTCTGACGATCCCAATCGCCATAGGTAATCATATCCGGATCATAGAGGATTCCCCCTTCGAACAGGGCCTTCTGATAACCTTCCAGACGAGACTGCGTATGAATACTCTCTTTCTTTCCGGCAATCACACCGATTTTTTTGTGTCCTTTGGAGACAATATAACTGACCAGATCATACGCACCTTTTATGTCTTTCACTACCACAGAAGGAATCTTCTCACTGCCTGTAAACCCGTAGGCAACCACTGTGGGAATGGGAAGGTCTTCGGGAATGATGTTGATCAGGCGCTCATGGGCAGCCACGTAGATGATTCCCTCTACCTGCTTTGCAAGAAGCTTCTGGATTTCCTGCCGCACAATTTCCTTGTGGCGGTTGTCACGATAATATTTATCCTGGAATTTCTTATAAAGGCGAAGATTTACAAGGAGGATCTGGTAATCTTCTTTCTCGCAGTATTCTGTAATTCCATCAATAATATCCGGAAGGGCAAAGACTGTCATATCCTCTGCAATGACACCAATGCTTCTGGTGTTCTTGGTTTTCAGATTCTTGGCCACGTAGTTTGGAGTGTAGTTCATTTCACGGATTACCTGCTCTACACGCTCCCTGGTGGCGTCACCAACACTGCCTTTATGATTGATAATATTGGAAACTGTGGCAACAGATACGTTGCAGGCTTTTGCAATTTCTTTTATGGTCGGCATGGGAATCTCCTTCCGTTTTTCTTATTGTACTAAAATGGCCTCACGCCCAAATCCCGAATTCTATTATCGGACAAATTTACTATATATAATCTTATCATACTTCATTCACAGCTACAATCACAACTTCAGTATCTAACTTCGCTCCAGGTAAGAAGTTTTTTCTCACTTCTCTGCTACTCCTCCATTCTGCCTCTCAAAGGGCTGCAGGATTCTTCTCTCAACAGCCCGATTGACACAGGCATAAACAAGCATCTGTGGAAAGGAAACACCAATGGTAAGCAGCAGAAACAGGGAATATGGTGCCAGAGCCAGCAAAATGCCGCCAGCAATTACCACTGTCACCACAATCACAATACTCATTTTCCACTCCACTGTCATGAGGATCAGTGTGTTTTTCAACAATGCGCCAGCTCCCAGATCCAGCATGGCAGACATTACGAAATAGTAAGCTCCAATCAGAATCGCAAAAATCATTACTCCCATTCCACACCCAATAAGCACGTCATGAGTCGTTCCCCTGTCGAAATTACCTGCAAGGCTCATCAGATAATATGCGTAAAACCCAAGACCGCCTGTGAGCAGTCCGGCAGGAAGATTTTTCAGAATACCAGACTTAAATTCCTTCCAGTAATCCTCCAAGGAAAAGCCATATCCCACTCTGTAAATTCCCAGAAGATAACGATTTAAAGCTGCCAGGGCAGCGGGAATAGTCACTATAGGAATACAGCATAAAAGAAACAGCATATTCACCACAACCAGTCTTCCTACATAATTCCAGAGCACATAACCAACTCTCTTTATACCACCTGCTGGTGTTTCCTTTTCTTTATCGTTGTTTCCCTGATACCAGTCCATAAATCTTTTTGTCAGTCTCATAAGCATCTCCCAGACTTCTTTCAGGCAGGGCTTTCACCCTGCCTGAAATTATCAATATTGTTATATTTTTAATTTTTCATACCAGTGAGTACAATACCTTCCACAAAGCTCTTCTGCCCAAAGATATAGATCACAATACCAGGAAGAATTGTCATAAACGTTGCCGCCAGCGCCACCGGCCAGTTGGTTCCGAAGGAACCGGTAAAGTTAGTCAGCGCAATGGCAAAGGTAAACTTACTCATGCTGTTAATGTAAATGATCTGCTGAAGCAGGTCGTTCCAGATCTGAATAAACAGCATCATTCCAACAACCACTACCGCAGGTTTGATAGAGGGAACAAGGATCGTCCACAGGATTCTCATTCTTCCAGCACCATCAATGGAAGCTGCCTCGTCAAGTTCCTTGGGAATTGTCATCAGGAACTGACGGATCAGAAAAATATTGAAGAATCCGCCGCCAGTTAAGAACGGCAGGATCAGCGGCCAGTATGTATCACCCAGTCCCATTCCCTTCGTCCAGAAAATATACAGAGGAATCAAAGTTACCATACCCGGAAGAAGAATGGTTCCAACACAGATGTTGAAAATCAGCTTTTTCCCACGGAAACGAAGTCTTGCAAAAGCATATCCGCAGAAGATGGCAGTAATGGTACCAAAGGTAACTGCCGGAATAATAATGGTAAAGGTGTTCTTAAAATATGTCCAGTACTCAAAAGTCTCCAACGCTTTGGAATAGTTTGACCAAAGCCACTCGTGAGGAATAAAAGAAGGCGGGTACTCATTCAGTGTAGCCGTACTCATCAAAGAAGACCGGAATATCCACCAGATTGGTAGAAGCACCAGAGCCGCCAGAATCAATACAATGAAAAATGCCAGAAGGTTAAAGGCTTTTTCTTTTCGCTTTCTGCTTGCCATTTTTCCAGCCATTTCTCATTCCCCCTCTCCGAAAATCTGCTCTTTCTGCGTCTTAAAGAGTACTGCTGTAAAAATTCCAACCAGGATAAAGAAAATAACCGAATAAGCGGCAGCATATCCCAGCTTATTTTTCTTAAATGCATAAAGATAAATGACATAAGACATAAACATGGACTTTTTGCCCGGTCCACCATCTGTGAGCGCCAGTGCCGGATTGATAACCTGAAGGTGTGTGATCAAAGCTGTCAGTACATTATAAAAAATAATCGGAGAAATGCTGGGAATCGTAACATTCCAGAAACGCTGCCATGCATTTGCGCCATCAATTTCCGCAGCTTCCATATATACACGCGGAACATTCTGAAGTCCGGCAAGAAATACTACGATCAGGTTTCCACTTGTCCAGATTGCAATTACCACCAGGGAAGGCACAACCTGACTCGGACTGTCCAGAAACCTCTGGGGCTTCATTCCAAGCATTCGAAGAACAAAATTAAAAAGTCCGAAGTTGCCTTCATATAACCATTGCCATCCCTTATACACGCCAATTGCAGGTAAAAGGTACGGAATGAAGAAGATAGAACGGAAAATTGTCCGTCCCCATATTTTCATATTCAGGAGCAGGGCTACCAGAAGAGAATAAATAATAGCGCCTACCACAGCCAGAAGAGCGTACAAAATTGTCGCTTTTATAGAATCTGTAAAATAAATATCCTTTGTAAAAATACGCTGGAAGTTGTCCATTCCCACAAACTCCGGTGAGGAAAGACCATTCCACTTAAACACACTTAAAACAAACACTGCCAAAGTCGGTAGATAACTGATCAGACTTACTCCAAGAAATGCCGGTATCAGACAGAGATAAGCGGTCCTTTCTTCTTTTCTACCGGCTCTTGATTTCACTTGCATCTTGTTTTTCTTATTTGATTTCATGCCCGCACCTCTTAAAATAGGGCTGACCGTTATCTGTCCGGAATATGGGATATCATCCTTGAACAGTAACCGGTCAGCCCAGTTGCTTTTGCTACATTCCCCTAATGATCCAGCAGATTTCACTGCTGCTTCATTCAATATTTATGGCAATTTCAACCTTCACTGTTATAAGCCACAATGTATTTCCAATCACCTTTCAGGATAACATTTGTGCTTACGCATTCGTTTTATCAGCCATTGTTCTCAGCAAAAATGTCCTGAAGCTCTTCCAGGTTCTCGCTGATTGCTTCTTCCATGGTCTCTTCTCCAGCCCATACACTTGAGAATACAGAATCCAGAGTTGCGTTGAACTCTTCTGTTCCGTTTACATAATACCAGGATGTGGACTGTGAATTGTTCATAGCGTAATCAACAACTGCGCTCTTGTACATATCCTTATCCGGATAGTTCGGGTTGCTGATCCATTTGTCTGTTTTCTCAGGATCTGTATACCAGGAATCCAGGATCGGCATCCATGTTCCGGCTTCGATCAGTGACCAGGAATTCTCTTCCTGATAGTACCATTTCAGCCATTCCATAGCTTCTTCAGGATGCTCTGTGGTGGAGAATACCACGTTTGGTCCGCCAGTACAGATTGTAACTTTCTCTTTCATGTAAGGAAGAACACCTACGCCATAATCGAAATCAGCGCTTGGTCCAAGGAAGGTGCCCACGTTCCATGCACCATCTGTTGCCATAACCACTTTTTTGCTTCCAAGGGAGGACTCAAGGGCATTTGCAGCACTTGTTACAGGAGGTGCGCAGTGATAAACATCTGACAGATCTGCAATTCTCTGAAGCGCTTCTACTGTTTCCGGAGAGTCTATGGTACACTCAGAACCGTCTTCGCTGTAATATCCGCCGCCATTTGATTTCGCCCAGACTTCCAGCTGCCATGGCAGTGTATTAATGGTGCATCCGTAAATATCTACGTTATCCGGATCAAAATCTGGATCCAGAGCATTCTTTCCATTGATATCCAGTGTCAGCTTCTGTGCTGTCTCTACAAAAGTATCCCAATCCCATGCATTCTCAGCATCAGCCGGAGGCGTAACTTCGGATGGATCGATTCCCTGTTTCTCGCAAACCTCTTTCAGAAGGTCGTTGTTGTACCAGAGGTTCAGAACCTCGTTTGCTGCAGAATATGCAACTGGTGTGCCTTCATAGCGGAAGGTCAGACAGTCAAGTGGTTTGGCATCGCCTTCGCCATACATTGTACTGATATCTGCGAGAAGTCCGTTCTCAGCAAATTTCAGAACGCCGGCCTCACTCATAATACCGGTATCCGGAAGCTCACCAGCTGTTGCCATAGCGTTCAGCTTGGTAACGTAGGTGTCGTGGTCGATCTTCACAACTTCTACTTCAATCTTGTCCTGCTCGCTGTTAAACTTATCCGCAACTGCCTGTGTAGCGGCTGTCTCAGTTTCATTTCCCCACTGAGCATATGTGATCTTCACTCTGTCACCATCTGCCGCAAAAACCGGAACTGCTGCTCCAACCATCATTGTTTCTGCAAGTAAAATCCCCAATAACTGTTTTTTCTTCATTCTACTTCTCCTTTTCTTAGTCTTATTATAACGGCTTTGCCTGGCCGCTGTAAACATTTACTGTTTCTGACTTCCCCCATTTTTTTGCTGCATTAGATTTCAAATCCATGCATCAGTTATGCTGCTTTTAGATTGCACTATATTTTCAGCTTATATTTGTACCGGCAATCAATAGGTTACGAATCAGACCCGTAATTTATGCCATACGAGCATCTCACCTTCTCCCCGGTTGTTCCACATACAATACGGAACCGCCTGCAGAGAAACTTCTTCTTTTTCCAGCTCTACGTTTCCGTATAACTGGTTTTCACCGGCTGCTCCTTTGTTCCTTACACGGATTCCTTTATAGGAAAGAGTTGGAACATTTCCTACCAGTTCTTCCGCCGGAGCCGTTTCTTCTATAGAAGTATTCTCTTCTATGAAAATCTCGGAAAGGTATCTTCCGTTCTCCTTTTCCTCCAGACAATATACAAGAGGACCTTTCATCAGAGCGGCTTTTCCTGCATCTGCCCTCACCCCATTGTTGGCTCCCATCCACCTTGGGCTCACATGGAAGTCAAGACTGATATAGGTATCTCCAGGTGAAATGCTAAGCCTCTGATAGCCTTTCTCCGGCTGTATCTCGATGGAAATTCCATTCTGCACACATTCGCATTTCTCGCTATACCATGGAATACGGATGTTTAAATTTCCTGGTCCTGAGGACTGTACCTCAATCTGAACCTTTCCATCCTGCAAAAGTGTGGAATTCATTTTTATCTTCAGCCTGCTCTCCCGGACTTCTGTATCTGCAGTGGATGAGATGAACTGGTTAATATAAACACCATACTCGTCTTCTGCATATATGTACTGTCCAAGGGAAGCAAGTGTCCTTCCTACATTTGGCGGACAGCAGGCAACTCCAAACCATTTCTGCCTTACCGGCTTTACATGTTCCATGTAAGTGTGCTCTGTGCAGAATTCCGGAACCACTTCAAGAGGATTTACATAGAAATACCGGTCTCCTGCAATGTTGATTCCTGCAATCACGGTGTTGTACAATGCCTTCTCTACATAATCATAATAAGAGGCATCTCCTGTGATGGCTGCCATTCTCTGCCCAAACATCATCACACCGATGGACGCACAGGTTTCAGAATAATTGGTGCTGTTTGGAAGGTCATAGTCAGTAGTAAATCTTTCACGGAAACCGCTGCTTCCGATTCCTCCTGTGATGTACATCCTGCGGTCTGTCATGTTATTCCAGATTCTCTGGCATGCATCCTTAAGCTGCTGGTCATCATTTTCCCCGGCAAGATCTGCCATTGCGGAGCACATGTACATCTCCCGGACTGCATGTCCTACTGCCTCGTCCTGTTCTACAGGAGGCTTGTGAGCTTGTGAATATTCCAAATCGTATCTCTCGAACTCTGGAAAAAATTCCGGATGTCCTCTTCCCTCAATCTCTGCCTGAAGATAATTAGGATTTCTGCCTCGCTCCCGGATGAAGTACTCTGCCTGGTGCAGATATGCTCTTTCTCCAGTCACCCGGTAAAGCTTCACCAGTGCAAGTTCAATCTCCTGATGGCCCGGATAGCCTCGCTTCTGTCCTTCACCTGTACCAAATACCCGGCATATAAGATCTGCATTTTTTCTGGCAATGTTCAGGAATTTCTCCTTGCCAGTTGCCTGGTAATAGGCAACAGCTGCCTCGATCATATGTCCGGCTGTGTACAGTTCGTGGCCTTCCACCAGGTTGGTCCACTTCTTCGTAGGAGCATTGATGGAAAAATAAGTGTTCAGGTAACCATCTGGCTCCTGGGCTTTCCCGATCAGGTCAATGACTTCATCTGCCAATTCTTCCAGATTCTCTCCCCGTCCTCCGGCTATGGTGTAGGCAACGGATTCCAGCCATTTGTAAAGGTCTGTGTCCTGGAAAACAACTCCTTTTCTCTCTCCCTTTTCCTCTCCTGCGGCAATGCGGAAATTGCGGATACAATAGGTAGGCTCTGAATCTTCCAGCTGATCATTAAGAATCTTCCACTGATGGGGAATGATCTTCTCGCTTACTTTATTTACATACTCCCCAAACAGGCTGTCTGTGATCCGGATTCTCTTCAGATCCAACTGCTTCAAGTGTTTTTTCATTTTTGCACCTGCCTTTGTCGATTTTAATTAATCGTTTAATTTCCTTTGTAAAAAATAAAAAAACAGGATTAATACCTTGTTTTTCTTCTGTTTTACTGGTTTCTTGTTAATCGTTTTACTTGTCTTTAAACAGATAGTAGCACGCTAAATGGGATTTGTAAATACCATTTATTTTTTTCGGCTATTATTATAGATTTTATCTTTTTATTTTATGCATTATTACTATATTATGCTTGTAATTAAACGTTTTTCTATGTTCTTTTTTGCCATGATACGCGTATTTTCCAATTCAGTAAGCGTTTGGCGTTCACACCCTTTACAGCGACGCGCTTCATGATGCGCAAAGAGTCGTGCATTCGCATGATTTCGCGCCGGGTTTCTATTTTTTGCAGGCAAAGTATGGTTTTGTCAGATAATTTCTGTTATAATAATTTTAACTATATTTTTTTCGATTTGATATTCGACATTTCATTTTCAGGAGGCATCTATGAAATTAAATCCAAAATGTATGGCCTGTCAGCTTCGGAAACAGGAGGCAAAGATCCGTCATTTTGACGATGAGGACAGGAAGAAGCAATATATGGAAAAAATCCGCCGGCGTTTTGACAAGCCGAAAGAAGAGGACTGTGTTCCCAGTATTTCCACGGAACTGAAGAAATTCTACTGCTCCTTCTGGGGCGTTCCTATGGAGGATTTTTCCCAGATCAACAGGGAATATGACCAGCTTATGCTGGATCTGGAGGAGGACCTTCTCTCTGCCATCCGCTATTCTGCTGATCCATTAAGGGCTGCCCTTATTTACGCCCGCACTGGCAACTATATTGATTTTGCCGCACTTCCGGAAGTCAGCAAGGAAACTGCACTTTCTCTTATTAAAAGTGAAAATAAGGATGAACTGGATGAACAGGAATACAGGAATTTCTGCCTGGACATGAAAAAGGCATCAAATGTTGTATATATTACCGATAACTGCGGTGAGATCGTCCTTGATAAGATTGCCATTCAGATGCTGAAGAAAACATTTCCGAATATACGGGTCACAGCGCTGGTGCGCGGTCTGCCTGCTGGAAACGACGCTACCATGGAGGATGCGGAATTCTGCGGTCTTACAGATATTGTACCGGTTCTTGGAAACGGCAGTGATGTGGGAGGTACCTGGTTTCATGGAATCAGTACACATGCCCGGGAGCTTTTGCAGAACGCAGACGTCATTTTAGCCAAAGGTCAGGGCAATTATGAGACTATGCATGGCTGCGGACTGAACATCTACTACCTGTTTTTGTGCAAATGCGACTGGTTTCAACAGCTTTTTCATGCAAAATTACTACAGGGAATGTTTGTAAATGAGAAACGGGCACCAAAGGCTACTGCTTTTTCGTCAGATTGACAAGAAACTGTTTAAAAGTTTGTACGATTCTGCCCTAGCCCTTTTGGATGGTTTTCGCTATACTAACATCAGATGAAAAAAGCATCGAAACAATTTTGATTATAATAATTAATTGAGAAATTTGGAGGAAAAATCATGGCAAGCTTATCATTACAGCACATTAACAAAATTTACCCGAATGGTTTCCAGGCAGTTAAAGATTTCAACCTTGAAATCGAAGACAAAGAGTTCATCATCTTCGTTGGACCATCTGGATGTGGAAAATCTACAACACTTCGTATGATCGCAGGTCTTGAGGAGATCAGCGGTGGTACATTAAAGATCGGTGACAAAGTTATGAACGATGTAGAGCCGAAAGACCGTGATATCGCAATGGTATTCCAGAACTACGCTCTGTATCCTCATATGACCGTATATGATAACATGGCATTCGGACTGAAGCTTCGTAAAGTTCCGAAAGATCAGATTGATAAAGCAGTTCGTGAAGCTGCAAGAATCCTTGACCTTGAGAAACTTCTTGATCGTAAACCGAAGGCTCTTTCCGGTGGACAGAGACAGCGTGTTGCTATGGGACGTGCTATCGTTCGTAATCCTAAGGTATTCCTTATGGATGAGCCGCTCTCCAACCTGGATGCAAAACTTCGTGTACAAATGCGTATCGAGATCTCCAAGATTCATCAGAGACTGGGTGCAACAATCATCTATGTAACACATGACCAGACAGAGGCTATGACACTTGGTACCAGAATCGTTGTTATGAAAGACGGCGTTGTTCAGCAGGTAGATACTCCTCAGAATCTGTACCAGAAACCAGGCAACCTGTTCGTAGCTGGATTCATGGGATCCCCGCAGATGAACTTCCTGGATGCAGAAATCAAAGAAAAAGGTTCCGATCTTGTTGCAGTAATCGGCAAAGACGAACTGGTTATCCCGGCTGCTAAAGCAAAAGCTCTTAAAGATGGCGGCTATGTAGGAAAAACAGTTGTTATGGGTATCCGTCCGGAAGATGTTGCAGACAAAGCTGACGGTTCCATGTCTTCTACAGTTAAAGTATATGAGCTTCTTGGTGCAGAAGTATTCCTGTACTTCGATGTAAACGGAACTCAGATCACAGCTCGTGTTGATCCAGGCACAAAAGCAAAAACAGGTGATCCGGTTAAATTCGATTTCAATATGGAAAAAACTCATTTCTTTGACAAAGATACAGAACTGGTTATCACAAACTAAGATTCAATCAGAATATCAGACCCGGGGCAATTTACCCCGGGTCTTTTTTTCAGAAAACTATTTTCAGAAAGGATGGTTCAATGTCAGTACAGAGAACACTACAAAAATATATGGATGACTGGAAACGCATCAGTCATTTCGATTTCTGTCTTCTTCAGGAAGATAATTCCATTTTGGTCACCACCTGTGACCGCCGCCTTCCAGCAGAATCCAAACTGGAAGAATTCCGAAACAGCACTGCTCTTTGTCTGTCAAATGCCACCTGCTGTCTCTACAAAATAACAGAAAAAAATGAACAGCTTCTTCTCATTGTGTGGGGAAGCGAAGATTCTGTTTCCACGATTGGCGAACTGGCTGTCTGCCAGATTGAGAGTATCCTGGAAAGTTATGCCGAAAAAAATGACAAAAATGCCTTTATGCAGAAACTGCTCCTTGGAGATTATACAGATGTAGAAGCCTTTAACCGGGCACGCAAACTTCATATTTCTTCCAGTGCAAGGAGAGCTGTCTTTCTCGTTGAAACCCGTCAGTCCAAGGATGAACACGCATTGGCTACCATCAAAAATATATTTTCTGCACGCACGCATGATTTCATCACTTCTATCGATAATCGTGGCATTATCATCGTCCGTGAACTGACATCTGCAGAAACATATGACGATCTGGAAAATATTGCACATATGCTTGTAGATATGCTGGGCACAGAAGCCATGACACAGGCCTGGGTTGCTTACAGCAACACGGCAAATGACCTGAAAGATCTTTCCAATGCATACAAAGAAGCACGCACCGCTCTTGAGATTGGTAAAATTTTCTATGCCGAACGCAATGTCTTCGGATATCGCACTCTCGGTATTGGCCGACTGCTCTACCAGCTTCCGGTTTCCATCTGTGAAATGTTCATCCAGGAAATTTTCGGAGATGAATCACTGGATTCCATCGACGGAGAGACACTGGCGATCATCCGTACTTTCTTTGAGAATAATCTGAATCTGTCGGAGACATCCAGACAGTTGTATGTGCATAGGAATACGCTTGTGTATCGTTTTGAAAAGATACAGAAACGGTTTGGACTTGATCTCCGTACCTTCGAAGATGCTATGACCTTTAAGCTTGCCATGCTTGTGTCCCGGTATCTGCGATATCAGAACAGAACCTGAGGGGGAGTCGTTTTTATTTCAGGAGCATCAGGTGTTCAGGTGGAAGATAGAGATATTTCGGCAGGTTCTTATCATGCTCGTCCGTAAAACTTTTTTTCGGGCGCATCCACCAGAGAACTGCCCCGTCTTCCATTCCCGGACTTTTCACCAGATACTGATGTTCAAAGGTTGTCTCCACATACTCTGCCGCTTCAAATACCAGGCAGTTTTCTCCCGCCTTCTCTGACGGACGAATCCAGTGACCGCGGATTGCGATATGTGTCATATCCAGTTCCACCTTCTGCTCTGTACAAAGAGATATTCCCCAGTCCAGAGCAAATACCTGATATTCTCCCATACGTTCAATTCTCGAACTGTTTTTGCAGCCGGTCAGTCTTGCTGCTTCCAGAAGCTGTGGCTGTTCAAATAATTTTCTTGTATCACCAAATATCAGTGTCTTGCCATCTTTTAGAAGCATCAGCTCATTGCAAAATCTGAAGGCCTCATCTCGACTATGTGTGACCATCAGCATATCTCCCTGATACTGTTTTAGAAATTCCTGCATATCTTTTTGCAGTACATCCTTCAAATATCCATCCAGTGCAGAAAAAGGTTCATCCAGAAGGATCGCTTCCGGCTCACCAATCATCATTCTTGCCAGAGCAACTCTCTGCTGCTGTCCACCGGAAAGTTGTGACGGATAACGGTTTTCCAGTCCCTCCAACTGATATCTTTTCATAAAATCTCTGGCTTTTTCTTCTCTCTGTCCCTTCTCACCACGATAACCGCACAGAATATTATCTTTTACTGTCATTGTCGGAAACAATGCATAATTCTGAAACAGGTACCCAATCCGACGCTCCTGCGGCTTCAGATTGATTTTCTTTTCTGAGTCAAAAACTGTTCTTCCATTGATTACGATTTTGCCTCTGTCCGGCGTCTCAATTCCTGCGATACAACGAAGTGTCATACTCTTTCCACTTCCAGATGCACCGAGGATTCCAGTTGCTGATGTATTGCTCTCAAACACTGACTTGAGAGAAAAGCCTTTAAAATTCTTTTCTATATTTACCTGTATTGCCATCAGATCCACCTTCTACTCTTCATGCCCCGCCCTGAGACAATATTGATCAGTGCCACGATCACAAACGAGATCACTACGATTACCACAACCCAGAACCCGGCTATATCATAATTTCCAGCCGAAGTTTCTGCTGCAATTGCAACGGACACTGTACGAGTCTTACCAAGAATGTTTCCTGCAAGCATGGAAGTCGCTCCATACTCACCAATTGCTCTTGCAAATGCCAGAACAGTTCCGGATGCAATTCCCGGCGCAGCCGCCGGAACGATCACTTTCCAGAAAATTCTGCGATCACTCATTCCCAGTGTCTGTCCTGCATAGATCAGATTCACATCCACCTGTTCAAAAGCAGCCCGTGCATTTCGGTACATCAGTGGAAATGCAATCACTGCAGCAGCGATCACGCAGCCTTTCCATGTCTGTACCACTTTAAAATCAAAATTCTCCATGAGAAATTTTCCGAAAGGTCTCCTGAGACTGAAGATCAACAGCAAAAAGAAACCAGCAACTGTCGGCGGAAGCACCAGTGGCATAGTCAGGATCCCATCCCATATTGCTCTCGATACCGGCTTCATCTTCATAATCTTACGTGCACAGAAAATTCCCAGAAAAAAGGCAATTATCGTAGCCACTGCTCCGGTCTTTAAAGAAATCCACAATGGACTCCAGTTTATTTCCTGTAAAAATTCCATTCTTTTCTTTCCTTTTGTATGTACAAAAAGGGGCTGACATATATGCCGCCCCTTTTATATGTAATCGATAATTATTTAGCTTCTTCTGCAGTATCTGTTTCTTCGGTTTTGTCTTCCTTTGCATCTTCTGCAGTTTCTTCTTTCTTATCATCTGCTTTATATGCGGCAAACCCATACTCTTCAAATACTTTCATGGCATCATCCGTCTGCAGGTACTCAAGAAACGCATCTGCAGCAGCTGCTTCTTCGTCAGATGCCTCTGCGTCTACAGTAAGTCCCACCGGATAAAGAACCGGTGTTTCCAGAGAACCTTCCGGAGCTTCTGCGATAACATCTACTTTGTCTGCAACGGATGCAGCATCTGTTGCATAAACGATACCGATTTCGTTACTTCCCTCGCTGACAGATGCAAGCACATCTGTTACATTCTTGCCTTCATTGATCTCCATCTTGTTAACATCGTCTTCGATGCCAAGGTTTTTGAAGATTTCACGGGAATACTGTCCAACCGGTACATCCTCGCCCGCAAGCGCAATGTTCTTCGCATCTGTGATATTTTCGAAACCTGTAACTTTTGTTTCGCCATCCTTTGGTTTGATCAGAACAACTTTGTTCTCCAGGAGATCTACCACAGAGTCTTTCTTGGCCAGTTCCTCATCTACCAGCGCATCCATCTGTTTGGTTGCTGCTGAAAAGAAGATATCACATCTGGAACCTTCTTCGATCTGTGTCTGTAATGTACCTGAACTGTCTGCATTGAAAAGAATATTAACATCCGGATACTCTTCATTAAAATCTTTCTGAATCTCATCCATTACATTTGCAAGGCTTGCTGCAATAAATACATACAGATCACCACTTGCATCCTCTGTTGTTGCAGCCTGTACACTTCCTGCACTCATTCCTGCTACCATAACGCCAGCCAATATTACAGTTAATATTTTTTTCTTCATGAATATATCTCCCTTCTTTTCTCTCAAATGTTGTTCAATATTCATGCTAATATTTTAACTGTAATAAAAATTCAAATCAATTTAACAGCTGCAATTTGCAATAGAAATTTTTTATAGAACCTCAAAATATTTTAGTAGTTCCAGTCATCACTGCCACTGTCATAGGAATCTGAATCATTTCCCTCATCAACATAATCATCGCTTCCGTCATCATAGTCGTCACTGTCATCATAGCTGCTGCCATCATCATAACTACCGTTATCCGAAGAACTACTGTCATAACTACTGTCATCACTGCTGTCGTCATAGCTGCTACTGTCCGAAGAGCCACTGTCATAACTGCTGTCATCGCTGCTGTCATCACTACTGTAAGTTTCTGTATCACTGTCATCGGATTCATCAGAGGATGCTGTCTGCTGTGAGTTGCCCTTTGTATCTTTTTCAGACTTGTCTGCAAGACTTGTGTATGTAAGATATGCTGTGGAGCTTTCTTCATCATAAGCAAGAGATGCTTTTTCCATATCACTGAGATCAATGCTGTAAATCTGGTAAACATCTCCTTTTGCAGTAACGATCTTCATATCATATACAGTTGTAGTTGTTGTATCTGTTGATTCATCTGTACTGTCTGAAGAAACAGCTGTGTCATCCGGAGTATAGAACATCTGTACCTGTTCAGATGCTTTTACAGAAGCTTCTGCCGGAATCAGGTTCTTGCCCCAGTCATCTCCGCCGGATGTCATCAGATAGATTTCTCTCAGATCATCCTGCAGACCATTGGTCATATAAATATATTTCGCCTGAGAAGTTTTAACTCCAATCACTTTCGGAGCCGGTGTGGATGTCGGTACCGGTGTTACTGTTACCGGAACTTCTGTCGGTGTCGGTGTTGCTGCCGGAGTCGGTGTCACTTCAACAACCGGTTTTGAAGAACCACATCCTGTAAAGGTAAGTATCATTGTCATGCCAAGTACGAGCATTATATGTTTTGCTTTCATTATTTACCATCCTCTCCGGTCTGAAGACCGTTCTATTTCATTTTTTATTTTCTATAGTTCTTTTTATTATCCCATGTATGTTCCCAAAAGTCAAATCAGTGTTCATAAGTCAATATTCCGCGAGGTGTTTTGTCATATATATGACAAAATCCCGAGACATACAGGTCAAAATGCCATCACCGTAGGTGATTTAAAATGCATTTTGGCCAAGTGCTGTGAACGGAGTGAACAGCAACTAAATCAGGCTGCCATAACAATATTTTACAGCAGCCTGGTCAGAATTTGATTCATTTCTATATTCAATTATCCAAGGAAATTTTTTCCTACAAAATAGCCCATCACAAGAACACCAAGTACGATACGATACCAGCCAAAAGCCTTGAAATCATGTTTCTTAATATATCCCATCAGGAATTTGATGGCGATAATAGAAACAAAAAATGCAACCACAATGCCGGTGACCAGTGTAAGAACCTCTGCCGGAGTGAATGTGAAGCCGAATTTTACCAGTTTCAGCAGACTCGCTCCGAACATAACCGGAATTGCCAGAAAAAAGGTAAATTCTGCTGCAACCGTTCTTGAAGTACCAACAAGGATACCTCCAATAATCGTGGAACCGGAACGGGATGTTCCCGGAATAACAGATAATACCTGAAAAATACCAATCTTGAATGCCGTGGCAAAACTCAGATCTTCAAGAGATGTACAGATTGGTTTTCTTCGTTTATTGTAATTTTCTACAATAATAAAAATCACACCATAAACGATAAGTGCAATTGCAACAACCACATAGTTGTTAAATTTCTCTTCGATAAAATCATTGAATGGAAGCGCGATCACGATAGTCGGGATGCATGCCACTATAATCTTAAACCACAAAATCCATTTATCTTTATCACAGAACTTCTCCACAAAAGTCAGCACAATGCGAGAAAACGGATTCTTACGTGCAATCTGTGCTTTTTTCTTCTTGGGTATCTGTCGTATGTAAAATGGCCACAGCTTACTCCAATACAGGACAACAACCGCAAGGATTGCCCCCAGCTGAATGACTACCAGAAAAAAATCCTTAAATTCTTTGGTCATATCCATCTTGATAAACTCATCTACAAGGATCATATGACCGGTACTGCTGATTGGAAGCCACTCAGTAATACCCTCTACGATGCCGAGGATCACAACTTTTATAAACTCCAAAACACTCATGTTTCTTTTCCTCTCTGTTTTATTTTTCATGTATCAGTATATTACAGTTTCGGTGGTTCGTAAACCTTTCCATACATTTTAATTCAAAGTTTAAATTTTGGTTAACTTTTCTTTTCTGCAACATACAAGACCGGAGAAACTTTTGCGGCTTCTCCGGTCAGTAAATCATTTTTATTCGATTATCTGCTTGCGATCGTTGCAATATCGATCAGTGTCAGATTGTGAAGATCTGTATTCTCAAGACTGGTTACAAGTGCCTCTGCGGTGTCCAGACTGGTAAGGACATTAACGCCTGTCTCAATCGCATTTCGACGAATCACGAAACCGTCTTTCTGATGTTCCACACCCTGTGGAGGTGTATCAATAACAACATCGATCTTATGTCCCAGAATAAGGTCCATAAGGTTCGGCGCCGGCTGTTCCAGTTTGTTAGTACGGATTGCCTTGATTCCATTTTCTTTGAGGACTCTTGCTGTGCCTCTTGTTGCATAGATACGGTATCCAAGTGCCTCAAAACGTCTTGCGATCGGAACAACTTCCTGCTGATCTTCATCTTTGACAGTGATGATCATGTTCTTATACTTCGGAAGTTTGATTCCGGCTCCGATAAATGCTTTGTACAGAGCTTCGTTGAAGTTCTCTGCAATACCAAGACATTCACCTGTGGACTTCATCTCTGGTCCAAGGCTGATATCAGCGCCACGGATCTTCTCGAAGGAGAATACCGGCATCTTGATCGCGATATGTTTTGCTTCCGGCTGAAGCCCTGGCGTATATCCCATATCTTTGAGTTTGTATCCAAGGATCACTTTCGTTGCTAACGGTACGATCGGGATTCCGGTTACCTTACTGATGTATGGTACTGTACGGCTGGAACGCGGATTTACTTCGATAACATATACTTCTTCGCCACATACAATAAACTGAATATTGATCATACCAACTACATGAAGTGCTTTTGCAAGACGACGTGTATACTCTGCAATAGTATCTTTTGCTCTCTGGCTGATCGTCTGTGCCGGATATACGGAAATACTGTCTCCGGAATGGATACCAGCACGTTCAATATGCTCCATGATACCAGGAATCAGGATATCCTCTCCATCACAAACTGCATCGACTTCGATTTCTTTACCCATCAGGTATTTGTCAACCAGAATCGGATGTTCCTGTGCAATCTGATTGATGATTCCGATATATTCCTCTACATCCTCGTCACTGACTGCAATACGCATGCCCTGTCCACCAAGAACATAGGAAGGACGAACAAGTACCGGATATCCTAACTCGTTGGCAGCCTTTTTAGCTTCCTCTGCTGTGAATACAGTCTGTCCCTTCGGTCTCGGGATCTCACATTTTTCAAGGATCTCATCAAAGAGCTCACGGTCCTCTGCAGCATCAACATCTTCTGCAGATGTTCCAAGGATCTTGACTCCCATCTTCATCAGTGCTTCTGTAAGCTTGATGGCAGTCTGTCCACCGAACTGCACAACTGCTCCGTCCGGTTTTTCAATATTTACGATGTTCTCCACATCTTCCGGTGTCAATGGCTCGAAATACAGCTTATCTGCAATATCAAAGTCTGTGCTGACAGTTTCCGGGTTATTGTTTACAATAATTGTCTCATAGCCTTCTTTTTTGAATGCCCATGTACAATGTACAGAACAGAAGTCAAATTCGATACCCTGTCCGATACGGATCGGTCCAGAACCAAGAACAAGAACTTTTTTCTTATCATGGGCAGCAACTGCTTCATTTTCTGTATCCGGGCCGCCATACACAGAATAGTAATATGGTGTTGCGGCAGCAAACTCAGCTGCACAGGTGTCTACCATCTTGTAGGCTGCTGTGATCTTATAACCCTGACGGAGAGCTTTGATATCTGCTTCTGTTCTTCCGCAAAGATTTGCGATCACATAATCCGGGAATTCCATGCGTTTTGCTTCAAGAAGAAGTTCTTCTGTAAGCGGCTGTGTCTTCAGAGCCTGTTCCATCTCTACCAGAATTGCAATTTTGTCAATAAACCATCTGTCGATCTTAGTGATTCTATGGATATATTCTTTGGAAATATCTCTTCGGATTGCCTCCGCAATCTTCCAGATACGACGGTCATCTACAACTGCCAGTTCTTCAATCAGTTCATCCTCATCCAGGCCTGTGAAGTCATAGGACATCAGGCTGTCTACATGCTGCTCCAGAGAACGGATAGCTTTCATAAGTGCACCTTCGAAATTATGGCAGATACTCATAACCTCACCGGTAGCTTTCATCTGAGTAGTCAGTGTTCTCTTGGCAGTGATGAATTTATCAAATGGAAGTCTCGGAATTTTAACTACACAATAGTCAAGCATTGGCTCGAAACTTGCATATGTTTTTCCTGTAATGGCATTCGGGATTTCATCCAGTGTATATCCAAGCGCAATCTTCGCTGCAACTTTGGCAATCGGATAACCGGTAGCTTTACTTGCCAGTGCAGAAGAACGGCTTACACGAGGATTTACTTCGATAACACAGTATTCGAAGCTTTCCGGATGCAGTGCATACTGTACGTTACATCCACCTGTAATACCAAGTTCTGTGATGATATTCAGTGCTGATGTACGAAGCATCTGATATTCTTTGTCACCCAGTGTCTGAGATGGAGCAACTACGATAGAGTCACCTGTATGTACACCAACCGGGTCAATGTTTTCCATGTTGCAGACAGTAATACAGTTTCCTACACTGTCACGCATTACTTCGTATTCGATTTCTTTCCATCCCGCGATACAACGTTCTACAAGAACTTCTCCTACACGGGAAAGTCTGAGACCATTCTCGAGGATTTCTCTCAGTTCGTATTCGTTATTAGCGATACCACCGCCACTTCCACCAAGTGTGTAAGCCGGACGGAGAACGACCGGATATCCTATCTTTTTGGTAAAAGCCACACCATCTTCTACTGTTGTTACGACTTTAGAAGCAGCAACCGGCTCACCGATTTTTTCCATGGTGTCTTTGAATTCCTGACGGTCTTCAGCCTTCTTGATTGTCTCTGCTGTGGTACCGATCAGGCGCACATTATGTTCTTTGAGAAAACCTTTTTCTTCCAGTTCCATTGCAAGGTTCAGACCTGCCTGGCCACCCAGTGTCGGCAGTACGCTGTCCGGTTTTTCTTTAAGGATCAGCTGCTCTACAACCTCTACAGTAAGAGGCTCAATATAAACTTTATCTGCAATGTCTTTGTCTGTCATGATCGTAGCAGGGTTGGAGTTCAGAAGAACAACTTCCATGCCTTCTTCTTTCAGAGAACGGCATGCCTGTGTACCAGCGTAGTCAAACTCTGCTGCCTGGCCGATGATAATCGGACCGGATCCAATTACAAGAACTTTATGTATATCTTTATTTCTCGGCATGATCTGTTCCTCCCATCATTTCCATAAATCTGTCAAACAGGTAGCTGGAGTCCTGCGGTCCAGGGCAGGCTTCCGGATGGAACTGTACCGTGAAGATGTTTTTGCCTTCATAAGCCATTCCTTCGTTTGTACCATCGTTTACATTGACAAATGCAGGTTTTGCAATACCTTTTTTCTCAAGGGCTTCCGCATCAACCACGTATCCATGGTTCTGAGATGAAATATAAACACGTCCTGTTGCAAGATCCTTAACCGGATGATTGCCTCCTCTGTGTCCGTATTTCATTTTATGTGTATCACCGCCTGTAGCAAGTGCCATCAGCTGATGTCCGAGGCAGATTGCAAAAATTGGTACATCTGACGCATAAAGTTTGCGGATTTCTTCTATAATAGTAGTGCATTCCTTCGGGTCTCCAGGTCCGTTGCTGAGCATGATTCCATCCGGATGGTCTGCAAGGATTTCTTCAGCAGATGTAAGTGCCGGATAAATCGTTACCTGACAGCCTCTTTCATTCAGAGAACGTGCAATATTGCGTTTTGCACCAAAATCCATAAGAGCAACCTTCGGTCCGTTTCCTTTCAGTACTTCCTTCTCACTGCATGTAACTTTTTCAACTACTTTTCCAGTTGTATATGCTTTTAAACGGGGGATTATTTCATCTAAATCATAATTTTCGTTGACTGTGATCATACCATTCATGGTACCTTTTTCACGAAGAATTTTTGTGAGAGCACGAGTATCAATACCGGCAATACCAGGTATATCATGCTTTTCAAGAAAATGCTGAATCGTATCCACGCTTCTGAAGTTACTTGGGATACGGGATAATTCACGAACAATAAAACCATCGATCCAAGGTTTCCTGGATTCCTGGTCCTCATAACAGATTCCGTAATTTCCAATCAAAGGATAAGTCATACAGACAGCCTGTCCTGCATACGATGGGTCAGTCATTACTTCGAGATATCCGGTCATGGATGTGTTAAAAACGATCTCACTGATGACTTCTCTTGTTGAACCAATACTGGTTCCTTTGAACACATGGCCATCTTCTAATATCAGAAATGCTTTCATATAATCTCCCTTTCTGTTTTTATCTAAATCTTCAAGATTGTATCATAAGCGTTTCCTTTTTTCAACAGGTTAAAGTGCTAAAAATAATTAAGTTGTTCTAAAAAACTTTGTTTTGGCAAATTGTCTAAGTTGAAAATATAATTTAAAAAATTTCAAATTCTATGTTGACATTTCTTTTTCTATGAGGTATGATAATTAGGCAGTCAGCGAGACTGACTGATTTATAGTGAAATGCAGGAGTGGCGGAATTGGCAGACGCGCAGGCTTCAGGTGCCTGTGGTCGCAAGATCGTGTGGGTTCAAGTCCCATCTCCTGCATTCTTTTTTTATTGTCTTTCTATATATCTCGCCGCCACAAACCCAAAATATTTTCCGGCAATTCGCACATAATACCACTTTGTTCCATCGATAGCCTCACGTGTATCACATACATCTATAAGATTATCTCTTTTCAACAGTGGATATTCTCTTAGATTCGGATATTCCGTTCCGGCTCCGGTACGTACATTCAACGCAGACGCCGTAACTTTCCCTACAAATTTGGGTTCTTTACTCAGCTTTTCTTTATCAGAAGGTTCTTCTGCTACATAGTTTTTGTAAAAAACATCTCTGTCTACATATCCTTCTATTCCCGGAATCCGTCCTTTGCTGGTATACTGCCATCCTACGCCTATATCTGGTCGGTATCTCTCAATTAATGTACCATTATCATCCACCGGATATCGTGCGATCCAGAAATCATATTTTTTGAGTTCTTCACTGATCACATTACGATACCAATCCAGATTACAATAGATTCCAAACCGATATCCGGCATCTACAATGATCCTTCGAAATGCTTCTGCCAGACGTGCGATCATTTCTATTCCCAGTCTACGCTGATTGCTGTATTCCAGATCAAGAAATACTGGGAACTGTAATTTCCGCCCCTTTAAAACTTCAATTACCTTTTCTGCTTCTCTTCGTACTTCGTCGATTGACAATGCATAAGAAAATTTATATACACCTGTTGGAATTCTGTATTCCATGCATCCGGCATAATTTCGTTCAAAATAACGGTCTATAGCATTTCCGGCTTCCGTGATGCGTATAATTGCAAATTCAGTTCCATGATCAGTCACTTTTTTCCAGTCGATTACTCCCTGCCAGGAAGAAACATCAATTCCCCTATATTCCAAGTCACATCCCCCCTGCTTTATAATAAGCAGGAGGAGAAAAATGGCGCATGTCCTGAGTTAGCATTTTATTTTGCAAATATTTTGAATTTAGCTGTTGACATTTCGTAACATATGATGTATTCTAATTAGGCAGTTGTCGTGAATGACATCTGATATATGAAATGCAGGAGTGGCGGAATTGGCAGACGCGCAGGCTTCAGGTGCCTGTGGTCG
>OLQA01000958.1_pt1 | contig 27126 bp, 18 predicted proteins | sample 1673151 | NCBI WGS metagenome assembly OLQA01 (sample SAMEA3136760, study PRJEB25190) | human gut metagenome | biome: human gut; feature: human-associated habitat; material: faeces | place: Austria | collected 2013
AACGAATTTGCGTAAAGAGTTCAAATGATAATCATTTCGACCAACATTGACAGTTTCTATCTTCCCTTTGTAAAAATAAAATGTAAACGGTTGCAAAATTCCTACATATGGATTTGAGGATAATCAACCGGAAAGGAAAAGACATATAGTCTTTTTGGAAACAAAATGAAGACAAATTTCAAATTACTTGCTTTGCTCGGATTAACAACAATGTTGATTGGATGCAACAGCAACCCAAGCACTAATTCTTCAACTAATCCTTCAATTAATCCAAGTACCCCTTCTAATAACAAGGGTTCATCTGGAAATGGTGGAGACACAAGTGGAACTAGTGATTCTGAACATGATGTAGACTCATTAGAGCCTGGAACAGTCAATCCCGATGGGACTTCCACCGGTGACAAAGATGCAAAGGGAAAGTTTTATTCCGATTATGGAAGTTTTGCTGACGAGCAAAAAGCTGCTAAGGAATTAGCTATCGATATAGCTGCCGAAGGTGATACTTTGCTCAAAAATGCTGACAATGCATTACCTTTAGCTTCTTATGAAAAGAAAGTTACTTTGTTTGGAATGGCATCAGTCAACCTTGTTACTGCTGGTGGTGGATCTGGTGCTGGAAAAACTGGCAATAACGGAATTGCCTACACGGGTCTTGTAGAGTCTTTGGAAGATGCAGGTCTTGAAGTCAACCCTGTCACTGTCAATCTTTATAACACCTATCACACATTAGGAACAATCAATAATGAGCTTCCTGTATCCGACTACACTCCTTCTACTATCGCTTCTTATTATGGATACAGCGATGCTGCAGTCATCACTTTCTCAAGACAAGGAACTGAGAACAAGGACTTGGCAACTAACCAAGTGAAAGATCATGCAAACCCCGATGATCACGTGTTGCAACTCGATGACAACGAAGTGGCTTTGGTTCACCACGTCAAGGAACACTTCTCCAAGGTCATTGTTGTTATCAACTCTTCTAATATTATGCAAATTCCTGAATTGGCCGAAGAGAAGACCGATTCCAACTTGGGTGTCGATGCAATTCTTTGGGTCGGTGGAGTTGGAAACAATGGTGCTGAAGCTATCGGAAGAATTTTAACAGGTGTTGTCAATCCTTCTGGACATACATCCGATATCTGGACTAAGGATTTCACCAAGGATCCTAGCTTTACAAACTTAGGATGGCAGACCCAAAACAAGAATGCTGATGGTTCTAGAATGAACGCCTTCTTCTATGATGAAAGCGGAAAGATGACTAACTACGCCGATCTCGAATATAGAGAAGGTATTTACAACGGATATAAATACTATGAGACAGCTGCTACTGATATGGGTGGACAGACTGGTGAGAAATGGTATCAAGAGCAAGTTCTTTATCCATTTGGATACGGACTTTCCTACACCACCTTCGATTGGGAGTGGCAAGGAATAACTGATGCTGCAATCACCAAAGGCAATCAAACTATTGAAGTTCAAGTCAAAGTTACCAATACTGGTAATGTAGCTGGTAAGGATGTTGTACAGGTCTATTATTCAGCCCCTTACACCAAGGGTGGAATCGAGAAAGCTTCTAATAACCTCATCAACTTTGGAAAGACTAAGTTGCTTCAACCTGGCGAGTCTGACATTGTCACAATCGACTTTGTTGCTCAGGATATGGCTTCTTATGACTGGAATGATGCCAACGGCAATGGTTTTGTCGGATATGAATTGGAAGCTGGAAATTACACAATTTCAGCTAACAGAGATTCACACACTCAAGTTCTTTCATATACTGCCGCAGTTCCTACTGCATTAGAGCTTTCCACCGATTATAAGACTGGAAAAGAAATCACTCCTATCTTCTCTCAAGATGATGATTACAATTCCACATCAGAATCATTGCTCAGCCATTCGATCTCTAGAGCAACTGGGTTGAAACAACCTGAGCCTGCTTCAGTTGCTGATCGTACTTTGACAGCTAATCAAATTGCACGTCTCGACGATCAGGATGTCTACAATCATTACGAATTATCGGAAGCTGATCCTTGGTATGTCAATTCTGTACCCTCTTCATGGAATCAAGGCGAGAAGAACAATATCAAGCTTGCCGATCTCTCTGGTGTCGATTATCAAGATTTGAAGATCGATGAAAATGGAGAAGTCGTCGAAGGAACTGATGAAGGTTCACAAAAGTGGTCTAAGTTGATGAATGAATTGACTTGGAAGGAAATGTCAGACATCGTATCTGGTGATGCCACTAGTGGTCCTAACATGACTAAGATTGATGCCATAGGAATGGATGCCAACAGCTATGCTGATGGTCCTGTCCAAATTAAAGGTGGAACATTGTTTACTTCAGCTCCTATTCTTGCTGCGACATTCAATGTTATATTAGGTCAAAAGATGGGACGTATGGTTGGAAACGATGCAATTTGGGTTGGACTTTCTCAATGGGCTGGTCCTGCTATGAATACTCATCGTTCACCATTCTCTGGACGCAACTTCGAATACTATTCACAAGATGGATGGCACGCTGCAAGATTTGCTGCGGCTGCCGTCAAAGGTGCTTCTTCTAAAGGATTGATTTCCTATGTAAAGCACTTCTTCTTGAACGATCAGGAATCATATCGTGCCGATTATGGTGGTGTCTGCACCTTTGTAACTGAGCAAGCTATGCGTGAGCAATACTTGAAGCCATTCGAATGGGCATTGAAGTATGGAAACTCCATGGGTGTTATGTCTTCATTCAACCGTATCGGATTTGCAGTAACTGCCGAATCTTATGCAGTACACCAATACTTGCTCCGTGATGAATGGGATAGCAAGGCTGATGTATGTACAGATGCTTGGGCTAAGGATTATGTTCCTGTAAACCTCATGGCTTACGCAGGATCTGACCAGCTTTTAGGACAATCTTCTACTTATTCTAAGAATGCAATGGACCATGGTACATGGAATGAGACTGAAAAGATGGTTTATACCAAAGCTTCAGCTTCCTCTACAGCCGATGATAAGAAGAATCCTTCATTCTACTTCGCTGTAAGAAGAAAAGCTCAACGTGCTTTATATGCTAGAGCTAATTCGACAACTGTAAAGAACGGAATCTCTGCAGGTGCTGTATTCTCAGTCGATGCCGAATATAATGTCAACAACTCTGTATCTATCGCTTCTGGTGATATCCAATTCACAATCGATGAGACTGAGAAGGCAAAATTGGCTGAGTTTGGTCTCTCCTTAGTCAATGGTAAGGTCATAAGTGGTAAGGCCACCAAAGAAGGAACTGTCACTGTTTCAGCTAAAGTCAACCAAGATAACTGGATTTCTTCTACCGCTAACATCACTGTCAATGTAAAGAGTGCTATCCATGTCGATGGAAATGCTATGTCTACTGGCAAGTCAGCTGCAACTTATGAAGCTAACAAGCCTATGTCTATGAAGGTTCAAGTACCTGCATTGGCTTACTTCACAGAAGTACCTGGTTCTGCAAGGCAATGGGGTATGCTAATGAATGGATTGATCGTCAATGCATATCAAGATCCTGCCGATGATTCATGGCATCAAAGAAATGAAGATAAGACTGCTTCAGATATCATCACTATCGATGCTGCTACAGCAAAAGATAGCAAGATTTATGACTATAAGTTCACTAACATTCCTGCAGGACTTACTGCTGTCAAGCATGAGAAGTCAGTCATGGGTAAGGCTAACAAGTCCAGCTATGATGTAGTCGATTACTACACCTTGGAAGGAACTTTGGCTAGTGGAACTTACACTGTCGATGTCGATCTCACATACTATACAAATGCTTATATGTCCGGATGGATTTTCGCTGGAACTCCAACTGAGTGCCATTACACCGGAACTATCACTTTCACAGTAGCCTAATCCGCTTTCTATGAATAATAAATTGACCTTGGCGGATGTTTCGTCAAGGTCAATTGTTTATTTATGGATGTTGCCAAGTTTGTCTTCACGAGTACAAGTTTTGGCACTTTTGTCACTAATTGAAAGCCTTTTCTTAAAATTTGATTGAAATCAGGTTCATTGGATGAACCAGGAGGAAAAAATGAAAAAAAATAGTTTAAAGATTTTAGCTTTATTCGCTTGTATGCTCTCATTGGCTAGCTGTGGAGGAAACAATGATTCAGCTAAGCCATCTAATAAGACCAACAATACTGCTTCAGTAGAACCTAAGCCTGATACTGGTTCTGGTAAAGATACTGGAGGAAAAACTGATACTGAAGTCAGTGATAAGAATGTATCTAAAATTGCTGTAAAGACTAATCCTACCAAGATGTCTTATAAGATAGGTGAAACTTTCGATCCTGCAGGTGGTGTTTTGACTGTCACATATAAAAACAAGTCAACTGCTGAGCTCGATATGACTGACTCTAGAATCACTTATACGAAATTGAATACTACTGTTACCAACGCAAACGCTTCTATAAAAATTACTTTTGGTGGAAAGAATGCTACTTTGAGAAATATTGTTGTCACCAAACAAACATTCGATATCACATTTGAAACTAATGAAGGAAGTGAAATTTCTAATTTAACAGTCGAAGATGGAAGCAAAGGTGAGAAGCCTGCTGACCCTACAAAGAGTGGATATACATTTGATGGATGGTACATTGATTCTCAATTGACTTTAGCTTATGATTGGAATAGCTCAGTCACTTCTGCTATTACTTTATATGCAAAATGGTTGACTGAAGGTGCTACTACCTACAATGTCACATTTAATTACAACCATTATGGTGCAATTCCTGAGACTAGAATTTTGAAAGTTGAATCTGGGAAGCCTGTTTCTAAGATATCGGTGGATCCTTCTAGAAAAGGATATGACTTCGGCGGCTGGGTGACTTCCACCGGTGCTGATTATGATTTCACCACTAATGTTACCGGTGATTTGACTTTGACAGCTAATTGGAAACGTTCTACAACTGAATATGTTGGAGCACAAACATACAAGTTTGAAGCTGAAGATATTGACTTCACTGGAATCATTGGAGCTGGACTTTCTGGAACCACTACTGAAGCTGGTGCAATTGTTACCAAGCCTGGATTCAACGCTTCCGGAGATAAGTTTGTCTCTTATATGTATAAGAGAGGAAATACTCTCAAGTTCGAAATCATTTCCGATGTTGCAAAGACTGTCACTTTGAAGGCTGGTATGTCTCAAGAGATTGAAAACTATTCTTACAATAAAGACAATTATCAAATCATGGCCAACGGAAAGGTTTTGGATTATGGAACCATCACTTTCAGTAATGTTCCTGCAAGAGTTGGTGATACTACTGATCCTGAACCTTTCAAGGAATTTACATTGGGAACTGTTGATCTCAAGGTTGGAAATAATGAATTTACATTTATGACCAATAACTCTGATGATATCAAAGGTACTACAATGGCTGCTCATGCACCCTTGCTCGATTATATTGCTTTGAGCGGCGATGACTTTGTTGCTGAGTGGGACAATGTCAAAGGTTATCCTGTCAAGAACTACTAAAAAACGGAAGAAATTCTTATGATGATAAAAAAACTATGGAAAAAGAATAGCTTCAAAATCTGGTCTATAACTTCCGGTGTTTTGTTAGCTACTGTAATAGCTGTACCTATCGTATTGAATACAGCTTTGGCCGATGTTTTGGACTTTGCTTTGGGTGGAGCTGATCCTATCTTTAAAGAAGGTGAACAGTCAGCTTATGTGAAGTCTTATAACAGTAAAGACGAAAGCAAAGCTAATGCTGACAATGTTAACGTTAAATTGAATGAAGAAGGAATGGTCTTGTTGAAAAACAAGAACAATGCCTTGCCTTTAGCCAAAGGTTCTAAAATTTCTGTCTTTGGAAAGAATTCTGACAACATCGCAATCGGTGGATCTGGTTCAGGTGCTGCTAGTGGAGATTTTATCGGTGTTAACGAATCTTTAAGAAATGCTGGATTTGAAGTCAACCCAACACTTGAGAATTTCTATCACGATAACAAACTCTCAGGAGAAGGACGTTCTTCAGCTTCTGGCGATTTGGATTCAGGAAAACCAGTCACATTGAAAACTGGTGAAACTCCTCAGTCTTCTTATACAAATGAAGTAAAAGATAGTTACAAGAATTATCAAGATGCTGCTGTTATAGTTCTTACTAGAATCGGTGGAGAGGGTATGGATCTTCCTATGACCATGAATGGTGTGGAAGGTGCTAGAAAGAGCGATGACCACTATCTTCAATTAGACAAGAACGAAGAAGATTTGATCGTTGCAGTAACCAATGGCGGATTTAAAAAAATCATCGTTGTAATCAACTCTGGATCTGCTATGGAATTGGGATTCTTAGAAGAAAATTCTAAATATGTCACTCAAAAAGGATATACGATTGATCCATCTAAGATTGATGCTGCTATTTCTATTGGATACCCAGGAAATTCTGGATGCAAAGCTTTAGGTGAAATCATTGCCGGAGATGTAAATCCTAGTGGAAAGACTGTCGATACTTATGCTACTGATTTCAAGAAAATGCCTTCTTGGAAAAACTTTTCTGTAAATAACGATTTTGATACTGAAGGTGGACTTGGTGACCAATATATGATTGGTGATCAAGCTAAGCTCTACTATTTTGCTGATTATGAAGAAGGTGAGTATGTAGGATATCGTTATTATGAGACACGTGCTTTTACTGATGGTAACGAGTGGTACGATGACAATGTAGTATATCCTTTCGGATATGGGTTGAGTTATACGACATTTTCATGGAGTGTCGTTACAACAGTTCCTTCTACACTTGATCCAACTAATGAATTTACTGTTGAAGTTGAGGTAAAAAATGAAGGAAGTGTCGCAGGTAAAGACGTAGTAGAAGTTTATGCTAAAGCTCCTTATAAAACTGGTGAAATCGAAAAGCCTTATGAGATATTGATTGGATATGCCAAGACTGGCTTATTAGAGCCTGGTGCTAGTGAAAAAGTATCGATCGATATCAATCCTTACTACATGGCTTCATATGACTATAATGATGCCAACAATAATGGATTTAAAGGCTATGAATTGGATGCTGGAACTTATTCATTGAGTTTCAACAAGAATTCACATGAAAGCATAAGATCATTCGATATGGAATTGGCTGATAATTATCAATATGCTGAAGATCCTGTGACTGGAACTGAAGTCAAGAATCTTTATACTGATAATGAAGATGCATCATTTAATAGTGATTATCAATTGAAGACTATTCTTTCTAGAAAAGACTGGAAAGGAACATTCCCATCTCCCAGAACTCAAGAAGAAAGAACTGTCAGTCAAGACTTTATAGATAAATTGGCTGATAAATCTACTAATAATCCTAACGATTACGATAATGATCCTCAATTTGATTATCCTACAGTAGATGACACCAAGTTATATACAATTTATGATTTATTGTATAAGGATAATCTTGATGCCGATGGTAATTATGTAGTCGATGAAGAAGGAAATAAAGTTCGTGGCGAATGGGTTGGAGAAGTCTCATTTGATGATGAGAGATGGGATAGATTGTTGGATCAAATGAACTTGGCAGAAGTTGCCAACATGTATAATACAGCTGCTTATAAGATTGCAGGTGTTGATAGTGTTGGCCTTCCTGTTGTGACTTGTGCTGATGGTCCTGTCGGTTGGACTAGCTTCATCAATCCTGGTTTGTTTGAGAAGACTGCATCATATTCTTGTGGTGTAACTGTCGCATCCACTTGGAATGATGAACTCATTTCTGAATTTGGTGCTGCTGTCGGTGAAGAGGGATTGATTGGAAATGGATCTACTCCTTACACTGGATGGTACGCTCCTGCTATGAATATTCATAGGTCTCCATTCGGAGGAAGAAACTTCGAATACTTCTCAGAAGATCCTCTTCTTTCTGGAAAGGTTGGAGCTGCTGAAGTGAGAGGTTGCAGAAGTAAAGGATTAGTAACATTTGTCAAACACTTCGCTGCTAATGAACAAGAGACGCATCGTTCTATTTCCGGTGATTGTTCTTGGATTACTGAGCAAGCTTTGAGAGAAATCTATTTGAGACCTTTCGAAATCACAGTCAAGGAAGGAAAGACATTGGGAATGATGTCATCTTTCAATAGAATCGGAACTCGTTGGACTGGTGGTGATTATCGTTTGTTGACTACTATCCTTAGAGATGAGTGGGGATTCAATGGAGCTGTCATCTGTGACTTCAACACGATTCCTACTTATATGGATGCAAGACAAGAAGCATATGCAGGTGGTGATTTGAATTTGGCTACTATGGCTTCATCAGCTTGGAATTATGATGAATCCAGCATAGGCGATCAATTGGTCTTGAGAAGAGTCTTGAAGGATGTCTGCTACAGCATTGTCAATGCAAACTCCATGCAAGGTACTGTAATTGGTCAAACTGCTCCTAAGTGGTTTTGGATCAACTATGCATATATCTTTGGAATGTTAGGTGTCATCTTAGTTTGGGGTGGAATTATAATCACCTTAGATATTAAAAAGATAAAAGCTGAAGAAAAAGCCGAATCAGACAGTAAATAATAATTAGTCTTATGCTATTAAGCCATCCGTTTTATGCGGGTGACTTTTTTTATATATTTTCTATATATCAATTTTTTTGAATTGGATTTGATTTTCATCACTTTATAGATATTGCTTTTTGAATTTGGTTATTCTTTTTTTAGAAATTTAGTCTTAAACTAGATAGGTATTTATATTTAGGTGATTTACTAAAAATGAACATATTTAAGATTTTTAAAAGAAATAAGGATATTGTCAAATTAGCAGTTCCTGTATTTTTGGAACTGATATTGAGTGTAGCCATGGGCTATATAAATCAATTTATGCTAGCTGGAATTCCAATAGCTTCTAATGCTGTAAGTCAAGCAAATCAAATATCCAATATCTTTATCGTTTCTTTCTCTGTCTTTTCGACTTCTTCTTTAATATTGATAACTCAATTGAAAGGAAGTGGAAACAATGAATTATTGAATAAAGTATATTCATTGTCTTTTTGGGTTAACTTTATTTTAGGAGTAGTTGTCAGTTCATTGGTGATTGGATTAGCTGATCCTTTGTTTAGGATGATGCAAGTAAAAGATAATGTTTTCCCTTATGCAGTCATGTATCAATATGTGAGTGGTGCATCGATAATATTTTTGGCTTTGAATCAAGTATTGTCTTCTTTCTTAAGAGCTAACAAGAAAATGACACAACCTATGCTGATAGCTGTGATTACAAATGTTGTTGATGCTATAGGTGTTGCAATAACATTATGGGCTTTTCCTGATGGAACTTTAGATCCCATTCAAAAAATGATAGGGGTAGGATTATCTACTTTGATATCTAGATTTGTCGGATTTATTCTTTCTTTAGTATTCTACGTTAAGTATGTATCTATTTCTTTGTCATTCAAAGGAATAAGACCTTTTCCAAAACAATTGTTCAATAGACTTTTGACTATTGGGTTACCTACAGCAGGAGAGACTTTATCTTATAACTTCTCTCAATTAGTCTTGATGATAATAGTTAATTTGTCTGTCACAGTTTTAATGCAGAATCTAAGAAACTATATCATGACTTTCACTTCCATCATTTATTTGTTTGCTAATGGAACTGCTACTGCTATGCAAGTTGTCGAAGGAACATTAGTAGGTGAAGGCAAGAAAGATGAGGCGGAGAGACTAGTCAAAGATATAGGTGTTATGGCTAGAACTGTGTCATTCATAATGTCTTTGCTAATAACTGCTATAGCCTATTTTGTCTTTAAGTATTTGATGGGAGAAGCCATAGCTGATCCTTCTATCAATACAGAAGGATTTACACAAGACTATATAGGATGGGTCGCTGTTTATTGCATGTTGATAGATATAGTATTGGATCAAGGAAGAGCTACTAACCTAGTCTATGTCAAAGGATTAGAAACAGCAGGTGATATATCATTTCCTGTTTTGACTTCAATCTTTACAAGTTGGGCTTTGACTGTTGGAGTATCAGCTTTATTATGCATTGTCTTTAAATTAGGAATATACGGAGCTTTTATCGGTGCTTGTTTGGATGAATGTGTTAGAGGAATAATATTTGAAATTAGATGGAAGTTAGGCAAGTGGAAGGATAAGACTTTAGTCAAAAATATCTAAAATCAATCATTTGATTTACTAATATAGTATCTAGTAAAAACGAAAACGTAGGTCGCTTTTTGAAAGTGCTTTTATTACTTTTTCTTAAGAAATTCTTTATACTTTAAGCGTTGTGTTTTTTGTGTGAGTTTGAGATTAGCGACGCTATTCTTAAATTCAAAAATGCTTATTATTAAAATGTTAGAAAAGGATTCTTTTTAGAACAATTTTTTGCGTTTGATAATATGCATTTGTCGAGACTATAACCACTTTTAATTTACCTAAAGGAAAAATCAAAGAAAATGAAAAAGAATCGTAAATTTCTCAGCTTATTTCTATCCGTTTTATCTTGTGCAACTTTAGTATCTTGTGGAGAAGGCAATAAAACTAGTGCTCCAGTTACTACACCTTCCATTAAAAATGAAGATGAGAAAAAGATTTATACAATAGCTGAATTGATAGCTATGATGCCTAGTGATGGTAGTGTCACAACTGAAAGATATTATGTTAGAGCTAAAATTAAATCTATCGATGATGCTAGTTATGGTGCTATGACTATCGAAGATCCAACAGGAACATTGTCCGTTTATGGTACATATGGTTCTGATGGTGTAAAGAGATACAGTGAATTAGATGAGAAACCTGTAGAAGGTGATACAGTCTTACTTTATGGAACAATTCAAAACTTCCAAAGCAAAACTCCTGAAATAAAGAGCGGATGGATTATTGAATTTACAAAAGGAACTCCTTCTTGGAGTGAAGATGACTACACAAAAATGACTATAGGTGAAGCTAGAGAAGCTGCTGTAGATTCTTTGGTTAAGGTTACTGGTGTAGTCTCTAGAATCACATTTGCTAGTGGAATGAAGCCTAATGGATTCATAATCGTCGGTGATAAAAGCTCCATATATGTCTATGATAGTAAGATTGCTACAGCAGTTGCCATAGGGAACAAGATTACTCTTTTAGCTAAGAAGACAATGTTTATTGCTTCTAAAGAAGCTAGTTCTGCCAAAAAGTTTGGATATAAAGGAGCCTGTCAATTGATCGATGGACATCTATTATCCAATGATGAAGCGACTAATGATTTGGATTTGTCATTCGCTCAAGAAAAGACAGTCAAAGAAGTTATTGAAACTTCTCCTTCTGACAACATTACTTCCTTGATTTATCATAGCAATGCACTCATCAAGAGAGTTCAAAAAGAAGGACAGAACTTTGTTAATTATTACATCGATGATTTAGATGGCAAGACAGGAAGCTATGTTTATACTGCATGTGATGGTAAAGATTTTGCTTGGATGGATCAATATGATGGAAAGATATGTTCTGTCTATTACACAGCCTTAAATGCAAAATCAACTTCTACTGGAGTTTTATTTAGATTCCTCCCTATCAAGATTGAAGATAACAATAATTATCAATTCGATAAAGCAGAAGCTCCTAAGTTTGCTGTCGAATATTATGGATTAGAGCAATTTGATACAGTCTATAGTGCAGACCCTGAGAAATAAATGCTCACTTCAGTAACATCTGATTTATTGAACTTTGGAACAGTTACTTTGTCTTATTCTTCTAACAATAATGATTTAGCTTATTTTGAAAAAGGCGAGGATGGTAAGGTTATATTCCATATTAATAGTGGAACTGAAGGAACAGCAACCATTACTGTCACTGGTCATTTGGATAGTCAAACAGACTTTTCTAAGACTATGAATATAAAGATTACTAAGCCTGTTGATGTGAGTTTGGCAGTTAATGTTAAAGCTGCAATTGATGCTAGTAAAGGTACTGAATTATTAGTCAAAGGTGTCATAGGACCTTCTTTAGTAAACAAGAACGGATTCTACTTGATAGATGAGACCGGAAGCTTAGCAGTAGTTATGAAATCAACGGATGAATTCAAAGGACTTCAAATAGGTCAAACAGTTTATATCAAAGGAAAGAGAGATTTGTTTGCTAGCGTCCGTAATGGTGGTACTCCTTCCTATTTTGAGTCTTGCATGACTGGTTGTCAAATAGTTAAAAATGAGTTTGGAAATGTGGATTATTCAACAGCCTCGTTTATTAAAGGCAAGACCTTAGCTGATTTGATAGCTTTACCTGTTGCTGATAATTCTCATACTGCCGAGGTATATGTTATTACTGCCGGTTTGAAATTTGTTTCAACCAAAAATTATTCAAATGCCTATTTAAAGGATGGCGATAGTGAAATGCGTCTTTATTGCACTAATGCTGCAGGCCAGTATCAATGGATAAAATCCTATGTAGATGATACTAAGACCTACACTATGGAAGTTGCTGTCTGTAATTGGAATAACAAAAATTATTATACAGCTTGTCTCTTATCAATCACTGATTCTAATGGAAACAAGGTGATGAATACCTTAAACTTTAATAGTTAATTATAAGTTGTATATTTAAAGGAAATAAAAGCTCAGCACTACAATTTTGGCTGAGTTTTTATTTTTGTCTCTATAAATTTTTAATAATCTTAATCGGCTTGCTCTTCAACGCTTTGATACAAGTAATCAATGAGGTTATAAGTCCTATTCCGATTATCACTGCTAGTAATAATCCGATATTGAATATATTGAAAGTGAAATAGTTGAGCATAATCAAATTATTCAAAATTGGGAATATTATTCCTAATGCGATTAAATCAAATAAAAATATAATCGAGGAAATCAATAAGGAATCAGTTATAGTCAGTTGGATAATTCCTAATTTTGTACATCCCATAGACCTTAATATTCCAGCTCTGATTTCATTCTTTTTAGTGTTGGCGAAGCACAAATTTATAATCATTAGAATAGCTATAGTTAATAAAGCGCATATGATTATAGTAATTACATTTCCTGTGTTTCCATCTCTGAAATTAGTCAAAGTATCGTATGAATAATAGTTGTTAATTATAACGGCATAGTAATTAAGGCCATTATCATCTTTGACATTTAATGATTGGATAAATCTTAAATCCTTATTTATGTCACCTGATAAACGATAGATATATGTATAAGAGGGGTTAGGCTCTTTGTAAACTTCTTCTTGATATCCAGCTTTTAGATAAGGATAGCAACAAATTGAGCTTCCTTTTAATAACTCTTTGCAGTCCTTATTGAGATTAGTGCTTGTATTTAATAGGATAGATGGCAAGTCATCAATTTTAAATACACCAGTAATCTTATATCCACATAGGGTCTTGCCTATTAATTCATCATAATTCTTTGATCCCTCAAATGTATTTTTCCCATCTCCATGATCAAATGTATAGATATGCGCATATTTGATTAAGCCGTAAGCTAATGTATCGGGCAAGGCAATTTCATTATAATTCTGAGGAAGTCTACTATTCTCAGTAGCTTTTTCAAATCCTATATAAGAAAGATCGATATCAGGATCTAATTCTATTGCTGTTTGACTTTGTGAAGATGAGTCTTTAAGTACATATTTAGTTAAACTGTCCAACATAGAAGAATCCCATCCAAATGCTTGTAAATAACCACCTTTCATGCTTGTCATTTGGAATACATTTTTAGTATTTGAATTTAATTTCTCTTTCTGCTCTGTATTAGGAGTTATAGAAGTATCTACGAAATTACCATCTGGAGAATACCCTTGAAATCTTGTCTCTAAAAAAGCCATTCTTGATGTTGTTTGATATTGCTTATCTAAAAAGATTTTGTTTTGATCGGCATTGATTATGGATAAGAACAATGTCATTGCAACTGTTGAAATAATTGTTATGAATAAAGATGTGAATAATCTAATCTTTGATTTGGCAATAGATTGTAGACTCAACTTAAAACTATTTTTTATTGATAATAATCCATGTTTTTTATCTTTAGTCTCTTTATTGCTTTTATCTTTAGAGATAGCTGAATCGGTGTTATTTAAGCCTTCATTATTTGTTATTTTGTAAATATTACCTGCTTCTAATTCGATTGTAGAAATAGCGTATTTGGAAAAGAAATCTAAATCATGAGTTGAAACGATTATCAATTTCTCTTTTGATAATTCACCGAGCAATTTAGCTAAATCTGTTGCGTTAGATTTATCTAATGAAGAGGTTGGCTCATCCAAACATAATATATCTGGATCTTTAATTAGTGTTCTAGCTATTGCTATTCTTTGCTTTTGACCTCCAGATAATTCATTTGGATGTCTAGATAACAATTTATCCAATGATTCTGATTTATCGGGAAGATTTACTTTTTTTAATATCTCCTCAACTACTGATTTATCATAATGCGATTTAGCTAAATCAAAAGCTAAAGATAGATTATCTTTAATAGATAATTCGTTGATGAGATTTAAATCCTGAAAAACTATTCCGACATTTTTATTTCTATAATTGTCATAATTTGATTTATTTATTTTAGTTCCTTTAAATAATAAATCACCAGATGTTTGTGAATCTAGCCCGGATAATATATTGAGTAGAGTTGTTTTACCGGACCCACTTCTTCCGGTAATCAAATATAGACCTGTTTCATTGAAAGAGTAAGAAAAGGAATTTAAAGCTATAGAATCACTTTTTTTATATTGCTTTGTTAAATTTTTTACTTCTAACATAATGCTAGGCTCCTTTCTATAATTATTTTAAATTATAAAGCTAAAATCTTCAGTGACAAAATTTGATCCTTCTTGTAGTTTTAACATTCTTCCAAACGGATAGTCATGCGAACCAGTTGGCATAGGTGTACTTGCACTTTTTGATAAGTTTTTGTTGCTAATAAATTGATTCTGCTGATTGATAGTATTGGCTTGGTAAAAAGGCTTTCTTAATCGAACAGGATTTTATCAAGGTTTGAGGCTTATTGCTCATAAATCGTCAATAAGTGAGCAATAAAACAGCAAAAAGTGAGCAATAAAACATAGGTCCCAGTTAATCAATTCCGTCTTCCAACCTTATTTGAAGTAAGTCACGCTCCTTTTAATCCCAACTTTTCTCTTGAAATCATAATCAGAACACTCTGCGATAAGTTGTGCAAGCATATGAATCACCTCTAGATAAATTATACGGAATTTATGCCATCATTTATGCCAAAAGCCTGGCATAAATCATTATTTGTGGATTCAAGAATTCCCAACAGCGCAGCAAAAACCATTGTCCCCAACTTTATTCTCAGCCAAATATTATTGGAAGTTGGGAATAAAACAGATCGTCCGCACAGGTATTTTTTAAATCAGAGGCTGCTGCCTAATAAAAAAATCCATTGATGCGTTTGTTCTCTAGAACCATTAAGGAAATCCTGCGGATTGCAAGACATTTTAGCAGCATTTTATATCCCAATGGCCGATTTTCGCTTCCGGCAGAGAAAATCGATTCAATCATATCTCCAAAGATTTTTGGATGTTTCCAAGGATAACCTGAAATATTCCTCCAAACTAGCTTGACTGAATTTTTGAGTGGTCGATATCTCGTTTTGGTCCTTTTAACCGCTTTTCGGCAGGAAAAAAGAGAGGTTCATCGCCTCTCCGTTATTTAAAATGTGCCAATTTTCAGGCACTTTTCCTCGTCAGTGCAACTATAGTCTCAACATGCATCGTCCCCACTTGAAATACATGTTTACGGAACCGAGGTGGACTACGGAATAGACATGTCCACTGACGTATGATTTTTCATATGTCTACTGGATGGTGAATACGAGGTAAGTCGTATCGGATGCACAATCAAATACATTCGATTTGCTCGTTTTGAGCTGATTATCTGAACCTGTATTTGCCTTTGCCTTTGCCTTTCACCTGCTCCACCACATTTAGATTTTGGAGGTAGCTGATGTAATTAGTGCTAGCCGACTTCGAGGCGTTGAGGTAAGACACGATGTCCGCCCGGCTGAACTCTTCGTTGAAGAAACGATCAAAGATGGCGGTCAGCGTTTTCCTGATGGAATTGGAATACGTTGATCTGTTGATGATGCCTATCGCGTCCACGCTATTAATCTTTATCCTCTCGCCACCAAAGTCCAAATTTTGGTCTTTCGAGGTAGTTTTTTGGCCTTCAAAGTCCAAATTTTGGTCTTTCGTAGCCAAATCCATTGCCCTATAGGAATATTGAAGGTACTTCGTGCTTATCGGTATCATGACGGATGTGATGTCGATGTTCTCGTCGTATTCCTGATAATGGATGCCATCGCTTCCGTTCTCAACCATGGCGCGTTTCGCTTTGCCGACCCCAGAGCCGAAAGACTCGATAAGATCGAGAGATCTGAACATCTCACGGATAGAGGGATTCTCATACATCCTGTTTGGGAAGGAATCTTTCGTGTTTAGGTCTTGTATTGTTATTGGTGGAATCGGCTTGTTGTAGTTGGTTATCACAATGGAGTCATCATAGACATATACTTGGACGCTTCTAGGGTTTTCGTAGTTCTTATGCACGATGGCATTCGTTAAAAGCTCTTCGACCGCGGAATACGGGTAATTGTATATGGTCTCGCTTTTGAGGTCGTCTTTCACGCGGAGAGTCAGGGATTTCAAATAGGCATTATTGATCTCGTCCATGGCGTTCCTGAGTTGCTTCCAAATAGGCCCTCTGAACTCCTTGGATGACATCACCGATTCGCCCGAGGCGCTTTTGTGAATCAGCTCGACGTAGGAATAAGGGATGAATTTTTCCGGACTTCTGGAGAACATGAGCAAAGCGAAATTCTTCACCATGCCCGTTTCAACATCAACAAGCCCCATATGCTCCGCCATATCCTGTTTGGACAGGTTCTTGGTGTTTTCCCGGTCGGTGGATGCGTTGAGGTATTCCCTTATATAGTCAACGTCGAGGTCATCGATGGTGGCAACGTTAGAATATTCTTCCGTGAAATGGTAGTCTGAGAACTTCTTAAGAAGCTCGAATTCCTCTTTGATGGAAGCGAGCCGAGAGTCTCTTTCAACGCGAACGTACCTGCCTCTTTTGAGATTGATGGTTTTGTCCTTTTCAGCCTTCTCAAGGACCTCGTATGGACCGATGTTGTTGTTCGAGAATGCGAAAATGACGAAGAAGCGGCCGTCTATTTCAGCGTGCGTCATCGTGTAATTTACTTTAGGCTTTATGAATCCAATCAGGGATTTCAAGGAATTCTCCACGGTCTCGATCTGGCTCTCGTCATATCCGAGAATCGGCCTTATCGGCGTGCCTTTCGATTCTGGCTCTTTGTGCTCTTCTACGCCCACCAAGATCATGGACAGATTCCTGTTCATGAGGTTGTTCGAGAAAGCGCACATCGTCTTCAAGATGCTATCTCTCTGGAGATGGGATTTTTTGTACTCGATGCAGTCGGATTCGAGCTTGCATTCTCTGAGGTACTGCAAAGCTATCTTTTTAATATCGTCGGAATTCATTTTATCACCTCATTTTTGGACTTTCGTGCCATTTATGCCATCCAATGTCCAAATCTTACCATGAAAGTCCATTTTTTTCAATTATATAAATCGCTTTTTGATGATCAAAACACAATCTCTTACATCTCACTCAAAAGAGTGGCTTATCTTTCGGGATTCAGCATTATTTAATCGACATCCATTCATGCCACCGCTTCACAGCGTGGCATACGGCTTAGATGACACGAGCTTGTAGTCATCGTCGTGCGTATAGAAATACTCCATGAGCCAATAGATTCCATTGTTTTGAGCTTTTTGGATAGCAACTCCCTTGTTACCGACATGACCTGGAAGACGCTGATGTATTTGTGCTTTGAGTAATAGCATTTCACAATCTTCGGAGTCTTGAAGGCTTCAGGCAAAAGCAATATCGTTCCGCAGTATTTCCCTTTGATTTCCATGTCTATCGTATCGGAGACCGTGATTGCCTCCTTTTTGTTAAAGGCGTATTCCGCGGTGGACCAAAGAAGGAAGTTGAGGAAAAGCCATTCGGCCTTCGACTCATCGACTTCCACTTCCAGGGATATGAGCATCATGTACTCGTTTTTGGGGTTGGCCTTGCTACCCCATCCGATGTCGCGCTCAGGCATCAGATAGTTGCTTGCGCCAATGGTGCATAGCTTCCAAAAAGGCAATTCGTCCGTCGGCTTGAAGACTAATGTCGTTATCGGCTTCATGTCATTTGGCAGGACATTCTTCTTCAACTTCAGGCTGAAAGCAGGCTCTTCACCTAGAACGGCTTTGTAATGCTCAAGGAGCTTTTGGTGCCTCTTGCTTTCCATGTTATTCGCCAGGCTTGTGAGGGATTTCTTTTAGGTAATAGCCTCCGGTTTTCCTGGAACCTCTCAATTCGATGTAGTTCCTAAGTTCTCTCTTTATGGAGTTTCTCACCATGTTGAGTGTGATTGCCTTGTCCTCAGAAGAGAGGATTTCGTGTATTCTATCGGCTTTTATGCCAGGATTTCCGCTCACCGTCCTTAGGATGGAAAGCCCCAATTCATTTATTTGGTCATTTATTTGGTCATTTATTTGGTCACGGTAGTTGAGGTTCGGAAGATACACGATGAAGAAGTTCTCGCTGTCGTAGAACTCAGGTTTCCTCCCTGTGCCTTTGTAGGCATTCAGAGTCCTTGCAATCCCTGTGCCGTAATTCTCGATCAGCCCAAGCTTATCAAGCAGATGGACCAGTCTCTCATTCCTATAGGTCTGGACGCCTTTCAGCACGTCTTCGAGCGTCGTCTTATACAGTCCGCCGGGGCTTGTGATCTTCGCCTTGTCCTTGTAGAACTCGACCTTGATGTTCGACCTGATGAAATAGTTCGTGAGGCAGAAGGAAAGAAAAACGGCAGAAGTTATATTTTCGGAGATAATGATACTGCACAAGAACTTGTTGATAACTATTCAGGTAAAGGTGAAGTAAAAAAAGAGAACACAGAATCAGTCACAACTGATAAAATATACGGAATTTATGCCATTTATGCCATCATTTATGCCGTCATTTATGCCAAAAGCGTGGCATAAATCATTATTTGTGGATTCAAGAATTCCCAACAGCGCAGCAAAAACCATTGTCCCCAACTTTATTACCAACCAAATATTATTTGAAGTTGGGAATAAAACAGATCGTCCGCACAGGTGTTTTTTAAATCAGAGGCTGATGCCTAATAAAAAAATCCATTGATACGTTTGTTCTCTAGAACCCCTAAGGAAATCCTGCGGATTGCAAGCCATTTTAGCAGCATTTTATATTCCAATGGCCGATTGCCGCAGCCAGAGAATTCTATGATAAAATAGCTTATGGTGGCATAGAGAATGCTATAGGAGAAGATAACTGGACGACAAAGATGAAAGACGGAACATATATCAATTTTAGAATAAAGACATCATCGGAAGGTTCTCCAGCTGTCCAAATAAATATCAAAAATTCAAGCGATAATGTTGGGATTAGATTTCATAAAGTTCACTTCAGCAAACCTAAAAAACAATAATATAAGAGGATAGAAAATGAAAAAAATTAATACAACATTCAGTGAAGAAGAAATTAAAAGATTGTCAGCACTGATTGGTAAAAAAATCAAGTCCTTGCACCACGATGAGTTCACTATAGGTAATTTATCAATTCAAAAAATCGGCATTAGATGCGAAGATAAAATATATGCATTACAAACTGATTATAAATATGTTGATTTTCTTTGGGGAGAAGAAGGTGTTGCAAAATTGCATTTTGTTGAGAGTACCGAAGCAAATCTTATTGTATCTGCTACTCCTCCAATCAAATATGTGAACGAGACAATTAATGACATAGTAGAAGATGTCATAATTGTTAGAGATGAAATTGAAGAATTTGTAGATGGACAATCTATTGGTACTTTTATATATGATAAAGGTATTATCTTAGTATTTAAAGATCATCAAATTGGAATTGAGCTGGATTCTTGGATGGCAGAAATGATAGCTGTCTTCCGTTCCTCAAACGCCTTGTCAAAGTTTACTCCATTAGACTATGAGTGGGAAGATGATGGTCATGATTCAAATTGTATATTTGAAGCTAAACGATTCCAAATCAGCCTTACAAAATGGAAGCAGGTATAAGTTCTATTCAGAAATTAACGATTGTGGAATTTAAAGAGTTATATCATACTTTCTTAAATAATAATGACACTAAATTCAAAGTCACACAAAAAGACGGATCATCATTCATCGGTAGGATTCATACCTGGTTCGAATCTGATGATGAAAACGATTCAAATGGTCAACCTCATCAAAATGTTTGGTTTGTGATTCAAGAAGTTTTAATACCTTCCACTACAGATTCAGATTTCAAACCGGGATCATCACAAATTTTAAGCGAGTTAGATTTTCCAATTGACATAGAAATATGTCACTAAGATAATCAATTTGTTTTTCCAAATGATAGTCATTGATTCAACTAAATAGCTATCTTTTTTTGTTCCTATATCAATCAAAAGACAATGGTCTTCAGAAGTATTCTAATTCCTGCATAAACGCAGGTTGAGTATTCTAACGCTTGAGAATGACAAAATATTAAAGCTTGAAAGAATGGGATGCAAATGGAATTAACTGACACAAATTCAAAAAGAATTTCAGTTTGTGGCAGTTAAGATAGATTCAATGTATTGCTAATTTGTAATTAGTGAATTTTATTTTTCTTTAATAAGGTATTTGATTTGTTGAATTTATAGTTTCTAACATTATGAGAAATTTCTTTCTAAACCACGAATATTGTCTTACTAAATTGTTAAAGTATCAGCAATATTTGGTTGCCTTTACTCATTATTGTTCATAATCTATTAATAAGGTAAAATATAAGCTTGCGGGGTTGAACGCTATGGATTTAAAGAATTGGATTGTTGTAACTGGTGCTAGAGAAAATAATCTTAAAAATATAAATGTAAATATTCCTAAGGATAGTCTAGTCGTATTTACAGGTGTATCAGGATCAGGAAAATCAACTTTAGCATTTGATACTATTTTTGCTGAAGGACAAAGAAGATATATCGAATCTTTGTCTTCTTATGCACGCATGTTTTTAGGTGGATTTCAAAAGCCTGATGTAGATTCTATAGATGGTTTACAACCAGCTATTTCTATAGACCAAAAAACGACATCTCACAATCCTCGTTCTACTGTTGGAACAGTTACGGAAATATATGATTATTTGCGTCTATTATGGGCGAGAATAGGTGTAGCCTATTGTCCTACGCACAATCTTCCAATAAAGCCTTTCTCTCTTCAACAAATAGCTGACATCATTTTAAAAAATCCTTTAGGGTCTAAAATAAATATTTTTGCACCGGTAGTCAGAAATGAAAAAGGAACACATATAGAAACAATTCAAAAGTTCATGGCTAGCGGAGATAGGAAGATGAAAATTGATGGTGCTCCATTGCAATCTTATCAAGAAGCACCTCAGCTAGATAAAAAGAAAAAACATTCAATTGATTTTCATATCGATACATTTACTTTGAAGGCGACATCGAAGTCGCGTGTTTTCGATTCACTTAGAGTCGCTTTGGACTTTGCTAAAGGATATGTTATTGTTCAAGTTGATGATAAACCTGAAGTCCTTTATAGTGAACATTCGAGCTGTCCTATATGTGGATTCACAGTTCCACCATTGGAACCTAGATTATTCTCATTTAACAATCCTTTGGGTGCTTGTCAAGATTGTAAAGGAATGGGTATAAAGATATCAGCTGACCCAACTTTGATTGTACCCGACAATAAGTTATCTATCAATGAAGGTGCAATAAAGCCTATGGGTAAACCCAAGGATAACAAAGAGTGGTTCTCATTCCAAAAGTTATGCAAATCACAACACATCAATATGGATGTTCCTTTCTATAAATTGTCCGAAAGGCAAAAAAAGATTATCTTTTATGGACCTGAAGATGAAGTTAATTATGTATATACCACAATGTCTGGAACTGAAATTCATTCCAGTGTTTCTGAAGGAATAAAGACTAGAATTGATAGGTTATATGCAACAACAACTTCGACATGGATGAAAGAATGGTACGAAACTTTTATGACGAGCACCATTTGTCCTACTTGCCATGGTGCTAGGCTCAACGATAAAGTCTTGTCTATTAAAGTGGGTGAATTATCCATCTTTGATGCGACAAATTTATCGTTAGATAAATTGCTGAATTTCTTCAACGATTTAAATCTATCGGATAGAGATAAGAAAGTATCTGAATTAGTTTTAAAGGAAATTAAGGATAGACTTGGATTCTTAGTAGATGTAGGTCTTGATTACTTAACTTTATCTAGAATGTCCATGACTCTATCTGGCGGAGAATCTCAGCGCATTAGATTAGCTACACAAATAGGAAGTAAATTGACTGGTGTCTTATATGTTTTAGATGAACCTTCGATTGGACTTCATCAAAAAGACAATGATAGATTGATTACATCTTTAAAAGAAATGCGAGATTTAGGAAACTCACTGATTGTAGTTGAGCATGATGAAGATACGATCAGAGCTGCTGACTATATTGTGGATATTGGACCTAGTGCCGGAAAGAATGGTGGAAAAGTAGTTGCTTGTGGACAAGTATCAGATTTGGAGAATTCAAAGGAATCAATTACTGGTGATTATTTAGCGGGGAGAAAATACATTCCTGTTCCTAATATTAGAAGAAAAACAACTCGTTACTTAACGATAGAAGGTGCTAGATGTCATAACCTCAAGAATGTAGATGTGAAAATTCCTTTGGGTGAGTTTGTTTGTGTTACTGGAGTCTCAGGATCTGGCAAATCTTCCTTGATAAATGAAGTCTTATACAAGAATATTCTTGCTCATTTCGGAATTGGACATGAGAAACCTGGAGAATGTGATGGAATTAAGGGATATAACAACATATCGACAGTTATAAATGTCAGTCAGGATCCTATTGGTAAAACTCCTAGATCCAATCCTGCAACTTATATCGGATTATTTGATGACATAAGAGAATTGTTCAGTCAAACATTAGATGCTAAAGAAAAAGGAATAACTAAGACTATGTTTTCTTTCAATACCCCGGGTGGAAGATGTGAAGCCTGCCAAGGTTGTGGTGTTAAAAGAATATCGATGGATTTCTTACCTGATGTCGATGTTGTGTGTGAAGTTTGTCACGGCAAGAGATATTCCGATGATGTATTATCAGTAGAATATAAGGGAAAGAACATTTATGATGTCTTAAATATGACTATTGATGAAGCGTATGACTTCTTTAAAAATATTCCTGTTATTAAAAAGAAAATCTCAGCCTTGGTCGAAGTAGGATTAGGCTATATGGATTTAGGTCAGTCATCGACAACTCTATCTGGCGGTGAAGCTCAAAGAGTCAAGCTGGCCAATGAACTTCAAAGAAAAGGTGATGGAAATACACTTTATATTTTGGATGAACCTACAACTGGACTTCATGTAGATGATATAAAGAAGCTGATATCTGTTTTGGAATCATTGGTAGATAATGGAAATACTGTTTTAGTTATAGAACATAATTTGGATTTGATAAAATGTGCTGACTATATTATTGATTTAGGACCTGATGGTGGTGATAGAGGTGGAACGATCATAGCTACAGGAACACCTGAAGAAGTCAGTGAAGTCAATAATTCATATACTGGTCAATATTTGAAGAAGATATTAGCTAAAGCACTGATGAAAGGACAAGATTAAACATGATTACTCTAAAGAAAAGCGTTGTCGTATTCGACGTTGATGGTACTTTGATATCGTCTGCTAAATTAGTAGAGGATTCATTGATGGAGACTTTGAAAAACTACGATAGCAAAATAAAGACTAGAGAGGATATCAAAAAGTTTTACGGACCAGATGAAGTAGGAATGCTTAGAGGCTTGTTGAAGAATCCAACTTTAGCCGATAATGCATTCAAAGAATATCTCCAACATTATGAAGAGAATGACTTGACTTATATTCCTAAACTTATTCCTGGAATCGGTGAATTGCTGAGGGAATTGGATACTAGAAGGACTTTGAGGTTGGGATGCGTCACAGGAAGAACTAAAGAGTCTTTAGATATAACAGGTAAGAGACTGAATTTCTTGAGATTCTTCGAAGATATTGAAGTAGGATCTCCTAAAGGTGTCAACAAAGATGAAACTATCAAAGTGTTGATGAGGAAGTTTGGTGTCGATAGAGCAGAGGTTATTTATGTCGGTGATTTAGCCTCTGATATCAAGGCGATGAAGGCGGCTGGAGTCGACATCATATCTGTCTATTACGACCATCCTGAGAACAAGGATGAATTGATGGAATTAAATCCAAATAGAACAGTAGGATCTGTAGAAGACTTGAGAAATTTACTTTTTAAATTGATTAGATAAAAAACAAAGTCAAAACTTAATAGGCTTTAAATATAGACCTCCTAATAATGGGTTATAATTAACTTCATATGGGAGGTTTTTTGTATGCCGAGTAATACTGTTACGATGATGGAATTGGCTGCTCATTTCGGAATGAAGACTTTGGTAGGATCTATCAAAGCTATATCTAGAACTATAGCAGCTCCTGAGACTGATAGACCAGGACCTGAGATTATGGGATTTTGGACAGACCATGAACCTCAACGTATTTCTTTGATTGGAAACAAGGAAATGTCGTTGATTTCAATGATAGAACCTGATGAACTATATAAGAACTTTGAAAAGCTTTGTGATCCTGCGTGTCCTGGAATTGTTATTTGCCAAGGACTTGAGTGCCCTAAAGCTTTGTTTGAGGCAGCTACCAAGAAAGATTGTGCTGTATTTTCGACAAAGTCAGGTACATCTCATATTCAGTACGATATATTGGATTACTTATCTAACAGATTAGCTCCTCATACAACACTCCATGCATGTTTTCTTGAATTATATGGGATGGGAACATTGCTCATCGGTGATTCCGGAATAGGTAAATCAGAAATATCGTTGGACTTGATTAAGAGAGGTCATCGTTTGGTGGCTGATGATATGGTGGAAATAAGCTTAATCAAAGGAACACTGGTAGGAAAATGTCCTGATGTTTTAAAAGGGATGATGGAAGTTAGAGGAATTGGTGTTATCGATGTGGGAAGAATGTTTGGAATCAATGCTACTAAGGCATCAGCTAATATCGACTATGCAATAAATCTTGTTCCGTTCGATAAATCTAAGCCTATGGAAAGACTTGGGATGAGAAATGACCATATCGAGATATTGGGTGTGAAAAGACCTATGGTCGAGCTTCCAGTTTCTGCTGCACGTTCCATGGCACAAATTATCGAAGCTGCTGTTACTAATTTCAAGCTCAAAGATTATGGATATGATTCATCTTATGAATTCCAAAGAAGATTCATGGAGATAAATCGTCGTAATAGTGGAGGAAGATAAATATGGATTTGTTCACTAGAGGAAATCCTTTAAACCCATATATAATCCCTTTTCCTGATGGTTGGGGATTGAAAGGAATCACATGGTATGCGATGTCTTACCTTGTTGGAGCATTGCTCGCACTAGCATTGTCTTCTTATAGAGCTTATAAAGATGGTTATCCTAAAGATTTCTTTATTAACCTGTTCTTTTTTGCCTTTCCTATGGGAATAATAGGTGGAAGAATGTGGTATGTCATAGCTTCTTGGCAGGAGTTTGCAGCTGAGCCTTGGAGAATGTTCTTCATATGGGAAGGAGGAATGGCTATTCAAGGTGGAGCGTTATTAGGAATTATTTCTGGAATTGGATTTGTTAAGGTGAGAAGAAAAGGAACCAATCTATTACATGCTGCAGATTGGGCTGTTCCTACTGTATTAGTAGCTCAGATGATTGGAAGATGGGGAAATTTCGTCAATGCTGAAGTCTTTGGTAATGTCGTAGATATATCAGCTTATGATGGATTACCAGGCTTTGTCATCAATCAAATGGGATATAACGGAACCTCTGCTTTAGCAAACGAATCGCAGATGTATGTTCCTTTGTTCTTGTTAGAAGGCCTTATAAATATGGGTGGCTATTTCTTATTGACTCATTTCTTTGAAGACGTTCTAGGAAAATGGCATGAACATGGCGATGGATTGTTCGGATACTTCATATGGTATGGATTGACAAGAATTGTTCTTGAGAATATTAGGTTTGGAGAGTTCAATATGCATCAATCTGCTGGTCAATCAGTTTCCAGTGCTTATGTAATGGCTTGGGTCTTCTTTGGCGTTGGATTAGTTTTGCTTATGGGAAATCAAGTCTGCTGCAAATTGTATCGAAAAGGTAAATTACATTTACCGGATGGATTTGTTCATTTCTTTGTGAATGGAGCAGATGGAGATCCTTTGAATAGAAAGTTGGCTTATGGAGATTCTAACAAATGAAAAATAATATAGAGGCCATTATTTGGGATTTGGATGGAACTCTTATCGATTCAGATCTCTATGTAGTTTTGAACTATGTTCATATGTATCAAAAGTATAGACCTGGTTATTATCCACATTTAAGAGAAATTCTGGGATTCTCAGGTCCATCAGTCGTAGATACAATGAAGAGGCAATTCCCTGATATCCCACTCGAGGAAAGTGTAGGCGAATTTGAGAAGTATTCTAAAGAGAATCAATCTAAATTATTGACCCTTTACCCTGGTGAGATGAATGCTATAGAGTCTATATTTAATACCGGAGTAAAGATGATCTTGTTGACAAACAAGAAATTTGCTAGTGCAAAACGTTGTATGGAATCTACTGGTTTGATCAAGTTCATTCCTCAAATTGTTTCCTTGGACGATGTAAAAGTTGGAAAACCAAATCCAGAAGGTGTCTTTAAATGTTTGAATCTATTAAAATCCCCGAAGGAAAAGACATTGATTATCGGTGATTCTTCAACTGATATTGTAGCTGGAAAGAAAGCTGGGATAATATCTGGATTAGTCACCTGGTCTTTAAAAGGTCTTCCTAAAGAAGAACGTGATTATGAGTTTGATTCTTTCGAAGATATAAAGGAGTTTATAGTCGATGGAAAATACAATCGTTAAAGAAGTTAAACCTGTAGCTGTCATAGGATTTGGACCTGCTGGAGTTACAGCTGGTGTTCTTTTGAAACAATGGGGATTTGATCCTGATATTTATGAAGTTGGATTAGCCGGTGGAATGGTAAATCAAACAGCTGAAATCGATAATTACC
>OLQA01000963.1_pt1 | contig 27020 bp, 17 predicted proteins | sample 1673151 | NCBI WGS metagenome assembly OLQA01 (sample SAMEA3136760, study PRJEB25190) | human gut metagenome | biome: human gut; feature: human-associated habitat; material: faeces | place: Austria | collected 2013
AGCTTCGACCGAGGACTTGATGCGGGTAATGCCGCCGTAAGGAGACGGGTTGTTCGCGCCGCAAGGCGTATCTCATCTTCCGTTCGCGATAACCGAATATCGCGTGATTAGGGTCACGGAGGGGCGCACCACCTCATAGGGTACGGTTCCTTCGGCGACCCTTTTTTCGTACCAACCGTGAATGTCCGATTCACCGGAAGCAGACGCTCGGAAGCCCACAAAGCAGTTCTGAACGTCCGTTTCGGCGGGAACGGCACTCGTGGGGCCTGACATACAGAAGGGAACCGAAATGATCATCAACGGCAAGGAAGAGGACGTCGCCACGCCGATCACCGTGGCCGAACTAGTGGAGCAGCGCGGTCTGCGCGCCGACCGCGTGGCCGTGGAGCTCAACGGCGAGATCGTGCCGCGCGCCCAGCGTGCGCAGACGCAGCTCAAGGGCACCGACACGTTGGAAATCGTCACGTTCGTGCAGGGCGGCTGAGCACAGCAGCGAAACAAACCATACGAGCGGAAACGAGAATACGAGAACAACCATGACTTTTGAACCATCCGCATCGCAGGCGCAGATCGACGCCCGCCAGCACGCTTTCGACAACCAGCCCGACCCGGCCACCCTGGTCAGCCGCGAGGAGATCCGCGCGGCCCTGCTCGACCGTCACACGGCCGCCACGCAGGACAAGCTCGACGCGGCGCACGTGGCCATCTGCGGTTGCGGCGGCCTCGGCTCCACCATCGCGGTGGCGCTGACCCGCATCGGCGTCGGCCACCTGCACTTGATCGACTTCGACCGCGTGGATATGACGAACCTGAATCGCCAGCAGTATTTCCTGAAGGACCTCGGCCAGTACAAGACGGAGGCGCTGCGCAGCAATCTGCGCCAAATCAACCCGTTCACGGACATCACCATCGACACCGTCAAGGTGACCGACGAGAACGTGCCGACGCTGTTCGAAAACGAGGACATCATCTGCGAGGCGTTCGACGTGCCGGAAAACAAGACGATGCTCGTCAACGCGGTGCTGGAGAATCTGCCGGGCAAGAAGCTCGTCAGCGCGTCCGGCATGGCCGGCTTCCGCAGCTCCAACCTGGTGAGCACGCGTCGCGTTTCGAAGAACTTCTACTTCTGTGGCGACGGCGAGACGGCTCCGGTACCGGGTGCCGGCCTGATGGCGCCGCGCGTGGGCGTGGTCGCCTGCCACGAAGCGAACATGATCACGCGACTGATCCTCGGCGAGGAAGACGCCTGACGCACTGCTACGTTACTCCACTGCCGTAATCGAAATTTTTATTGCGATTACAAACGCACGTTGCACACAACACAACAGCGACGCAACGGCAACACAACAGCAGCACAGCAATCGCAACAACAGCAACACCAAACACCCCAACGAAAGGAACCGACGATGAGCACCGAAAACACCATCACCACCGCAGCCGCCGACGTCGCGGCCGCGCCGAACGCCACGCTCGACGAGCTGGTCGGCACCACCACAAACACCGCGATCCTGCCGGAGCCGGACGCTCATGCGTACGACGAGATCGCCACCGGCGACGCCGACCCGCTGATCCTCGGCGGGCACAAGTTCACGAGCCGTTTCATCCTCGGTTCCGGCCGTTACGACCTGAACCTCATCAAGGCGACCATCGAGAACGCGGGCACGCAGATCGTCACCATGGCGCTGCGCCGCTGCCGCACCACCGAAAACAACCTGCTCGACTACATTCCGAAGGGCATCACCATGCTGCCGAACACGTCGGGCGCGCGCAACGCGGAGGAGGCGGTGCGCATCGCACGTCTCGCGCGCGAGGTGTGCCAGACGGACTTCGTGAAGGTGGAGATCGAGCACGAGTCGAAGTACCTGCTGCCTGACAACGAGGAGACCATCAAGGCCACGGAAAAGCTGGCGAAGGAAGGCTTCGTGGTCATGCCGTACATGTTCCCGGACCCGATCGCAGCGAAGCGTCTTGAGGACGCGGGCGCAGCTTGCGTGATGCCGCTCGGCGCGATGATCGGCTCGAACAAGGGCCTGCGCGCACGCGATTTCATCGAGGTGATCATCAAGAATGCCAACGTTCCGGTGATCATCGACGCGGGCATCGGCCGTCCGAGCCAGGCCGCGGAGGCCATGGAGATGGGTGCGGACGCGGTGATGGCATACACGGCGATCGCATCCGCCGGCAACATTCCGCTGATGGCGCGCGCTTTCAAGAATGCGATTGAGGCCGGCCGTGAAGCGTACCTGTCCGGCCTGGGAAAGGTTACGGAGGACCACGCCGTCCCGTCCAGCCCGACGAACGAGGCCGACTACATCGGCTGATTCGCGCCGATTTCGTACGATTCGTGCACTAACGTTTCGCACTGTTTTATTGCGATTACACGACGAGGGTCGGTGGAGACGCACATTTTCGCAAGGTTTCCACCGACCCTCTTTCGTCAGATGCGCGGCACGTAGCGCAACACGCGCATGCCACGCATACCGCAGCGACAGGCAATACGTCTACTTCCCTAGAGCCGCCTTCAGGTCGCGGTTCTGGAATCGCTCGTGCAGCAGGCAGTAGCCGCCGAACACGACGAGCCACAGCAGGCCGGCGATGGCGGAACCGCGCGTATCTGCGGACAGGAACAGCGTGACGTACACGAACACGTAGAACGCAATCGCAATCCAGTCGCACACCTGCCATGCCGGCATGACGAAGCCGTCCGGCAGGAAGTCGGCGCTTTGACGGTAGCGGCGGTGCGCAAGCATCGTCAGGATGTAGATGAAGATCACGACGGCGCTGGCGGCCGAAGCGAACAGCACGAACGCACCGGAAACGCCCGGGATCGCGTTGACCAGCGGGGAGAACAGAATCATGCAGCCGGACACGATGATCGCCTTCGCCGGCACCTTGTGATCCGACACCTCACCGAGGCGCTGCATAGCGGGCGATTCGGAGTCCTGCGCAAGCTGGTATAGGTGGCGGCCCGCCGAGTAGATCAGCGAATTGAGTGCCGACGCGGCTGCGGTGATCACCACGAAGAACACGAGCGCGGCAGCCCAGTCGAGGCCAGCGTATTTGAACACCATGATGAACGGCGAACCGAACGAGCCGTCCGCGTTCTGATGGAAGTTGCGCCACGGCACGATGGCCATGATGGCCACGAGCGCGCCCACGTAGAAGATGAGGATGCGCATGATCAGCTCGTTGACGGCCTTCGGTAACACCTTGCGTGGGTTCTGCGTTTCGGATACGGTCACACCTACGAATTCGATGAGCTGGTAGGCGAAGAACACCATCTGGAAGCTCATGAAGAAGTTCATCCAGCCGTTCGGCGCAAGCTGGAAGCCGTCGGTAATGTTCGTAAGGCTCACAGTGGCACCGGAAACCGTGCCGTCCACGCCTTCGATATGCGTGGCCGGGTAGCTGAAACCGAGGAACAGCATCACCACGGCGGTGACAATCAGACCCACAATCAGTGTGATTTTGATCATGGAGAACCAGAATTCCGCCTCGCCGAACACTTTCACGGCAATGAGATTGATGCCGGTGAGCGCCACGAGGAAGCACAGTTCGATAAGCCATTTCCACGCGTTGAGGTCTATGCCGAACGTGCCGAAGAATGTGACGAAATAGGTGCTGACGGCTGTGATTTCGGTCATGCCGGTCAGGATGAGCACGATCCAGTACGTCCAGCCGGCGAATTTGCCCCACGCGCGGCCGAGGTAGCGCGTGATGAAGTTGATGAACGTGTGCTGGCTGGGGTCACTGTACATCATTTCGCCGATGGCGCGCATGAGCAGGAACATGATGAGGCCAACGCCGATGTACACGAGGATGATGCTCGGTCCGGTCAGCGCGATCGACTTGCCGGAGCCGAGGAACAGGCCGGTGCCGATGGTGCCGCCGATGGCGATGAATTGGACGTGGCGGTTTTTCAGGCCGCGTTCCATGTCGTTGTCTTTGTCGAGGCTTTCGATGGATTTGATTTGCGCGGTTTCCGTCGCTTCGGACGTGCTTGTACCAGTTTTTCCGGTTTTCGTATTCCCAAAAGTCATAATGTTCACACCCTACCGCGTCAACCGCACAATCTCTGCCGTTGTTCGTACCGCGAAATGCGCTATATGTGGCAGATTCGCATCTTTTCCAAAAAAACGCTTTGCGACGGGTGGAGTCAGCTTGCCAAGGTTTTCAGCCTGCCACGGAGCGATTCGTTTTCGCGTTCCAGCTCGTTGATACGCCGAGCCTGTTGTTTGATGATGACAAGCGCCGTCTCGCTGTCAAGGCCGCCGCTCGCGCTGAGAGGTGCAGGCGGCACGGCGATGGCAGCCGCATCGGACGGGACGGGCACGTCAGCGGATATACACCCCCCCCGACACGTTCGCCCCGTCCAGCGAATTCGGAGCATTTTCAATATTTGCCTTATCGAGATTGGCGATTCCTGCGATGTCGTCGAGTTTCTCCTTGCGCGTCACCGCATGAACATACAGGTTGACGAGCTCCGTAATGATTTCGCCGTTACTCATGTTACTGCTACCGTTCACGGATTTGAGGACGGCAGCCTTCCAACGCGCCACACTTCGTTCTATACGTTTATACCCAATCAGTTCCGGCGGCAATCCCGCCTCGCGGAAGATTTTGGTCGGCGATTCCCCCGCAAGATACCGTATGACACACACCTGTTTGAAAGCGTTGGAGTACGTGATGCGGTCTTTCGACACGTTAGCCACCGCCGGCAGATCCCGCAACATTTGGAGCTCTTCCATGCTGAATGATCCTCCACCGCGCATCGTTTTACCCCCTTTGCTATACCCCGTGATGAAGCAAGTGTATATCCGACTTCTCACAAGCAGCTTTTCAAATATTGCTGACCGTATATCACTTCAACCGGTCGGTCACACATCAATGCGGGCGATTATGGAATACCCACAACCGCCCGCATTGACTTTTATTGTGAGTAAGTCAATTCACAACTCACTCACACCGAACGCATGCGCTCAGTACGTGCGGCGACGACTCTTGACCGCCACAGCCACGCCAGCGCCACCCACCAGCAGCGCCACGACGGTGAACAACACGGTTCCCGCGGCACCGGTCAGCGGCAGCTGAGTGACAGACTTGACGTTCAGCACGGTAGCGGTGGCATTCGCAGTGGTGTTATCGACCGGTTGGACCTGACGAAGGGCATCCGGCTCGAAGGTGACGAGACCTTCATCTGTGATCTCCACATTGAAAGTGACCCTGAAGTTCTGGGCGTAGCCGGTCGGAGCCTGAGTCTCCACAACCGTGTAGGTTCCCGCCGCAAGACCCGCGACCTTCACCAAACCATCATTCTCAGTAGTGAACGTCTTGGCATCATTCTGATCGGAAACAAACGACCACGCACCGTCCTCAGCCTGCTTAAGGAACTTGCCCTCCGCATTCTTGACAACGAACTTGGCGCCGGCTAGAGGCTTGGCCTCATTCCCTTCCTTGCCAATCTTCGTGAACTGGAAACCGTAGGTCTTAAGGACAGTCTTGCCTTCACCGCTGGTACCATCCTTGGTGGTGATTGTGGCCTTGTTGTCCACACTGCCGCTCAAGCCATCCAACGCATCCTTGGTGACGGTGCCCTGGTACGACACGACGATCGTCCTACCGGCCAGCGTTGTGGCATCGGCAAAATAGATGGTCGTGGTGGTGCCGGATTGAGCATTGCCTTCCTGCGTTATCGTGTACAGATCGGGATCCACAGTAGTATGATCTCCGAACTGGACCGTGAAGGCACTCTTTGCCGCAATCTGCAAACCTTTGGACGCGGTATCGGTAATGGTAAAGGGGTACGCATCCCAGCCAGCCGCAGCATGAGGAACGTCCGCGGCCACAGTGAAGTCCACGGTGTCGCCCACCTTTACGCTCTTACCGTTCACATCCACGTCATTCATCCGGGCGAACTTGAGCGGCTCGTCGGTCGGATTCGCGTTCTTCGCGTTGAACTGGCCTTCAGTCGTGATGTTGCCCTGACCGGTCGTCGTATCGGCCGCAATCCTCAGATTGGACAGTCCATTGACGGTGGTGGCCACCACAGCCGGAGTCCCCGACGTCACAATCGTTTCGCCAGCCTTGGTGAACGTATCCTTCACCAGATACCAGCCTTCTCCGTTCACATTGACCGCCTGGCTCGTATTTGCCTGCTTCGTAGTTACGGTCAGGCCAGTACCATCAGGTCCTGCCGGCGGAGTAATTCCAGCCAAGGTCTTGGCGAAGACACGGAGCTGATCCGCAGTGAACGTCGCCACATAGGCGGCTGGATTATCCTTGTACTCTGTCGGGATGCCGTTGTGGCTTCCATCAGCCACATCAGCAGCGGTGGTCACAGCTCCCTTCCATGCGTCAACCGTTTTCACTTCGACCGAGCCATCGCCAGGATTCTCGAACATGGCAAACTTGTATGGCGTGTACGTATGGCCTTCCTGTGCGTGGTTAACTTGCAGCAATGGAGCATCATCAGCCTGTGCGGCGGCGACGCCGATGGCCATGCCGCTCAGCAACGTTGCCGCGGCGGCCAGCCCTGCGAAAAGCTTCCTCATCTTCATGAGAATCTCCTCTTCCTTGATTGTTGGTTACTGTTTTCTGCAATCGCGGGAGGCGGGAACCCAACGCGCCCCCGCGATCCGCAAATCCTGTGTTATTCAGCTGAGCCGCTTCTTACGTCTCCACTGGTCGGCCGCAGCGACGGCGAGCAATGCCAGCACGCCAACTCCGCCGGCCGCAATCTGCCACCATCGTTCCGCACCCATGCGGCCCGTCAATGGCAGTGACGATGCCGAAATGTATTGGTTGGTGAACAGCATTGGCTGGGTCTCGTCCCAATTCGAACCAGCGGCACCATAATCGGTTTTCAGCTGGGTCACGGATTCGACAACGGCCCTCCATTCACCGGACGTTCCGTCTTTCATCACGGACACGACCACCCGGTATTCCGCCTGCGAGTAATACATTGCGGAAGCATTACCAGCGTTCTCCGTCACAAGATATGTGTACTCGGCTTCACCTGCGTCATACGTGATGTCGCCGAAGTAAGCAACGTGATCGTCAGACGAATCGCGTTTCACCGTCACCGTGCACGCCGACTGGTTCTTGCAGGAAGCTGGCATCGGCGCGTCTGGATTGGAATCGTCTGCCTTCAGCTTGAAAGTGAACTCGTCGGAATCCTTCCAATCGCGGCCGACCAGCTCCTTCTTCACGCCAATTGCGTTCTTCAACGTGGCCGTCTTCAACGTGTTGGTGATGACTACTGTGGCGTTCTGCGATGCCGTGGATTCCGGCACCGTCACCACATTGCCGTCAGCGAGAGCACCATTGCCGACTTTGTGCTGGTAGGAGGCCTGCCACTGATGGTTCTCCGGTTCGGTTTCCGTCACCGTGTACGTTTTCGCGGCACCGGCCGGAATGATCACATCCGTGGACCAGTTTCCATTCGCATCCGACTTCAACGTGACTGTCTTGTAGCTATTGCCACCTTGCTTGATATCCACCGTGATGCTTTCCGGCTTGTCACCGTCTCCACTCCACTGCTTTTCGATATGCAGCGTCGAGGAAACCACCTGGATCACCGGATGCGGATACGGATTGCCGCCGCATGCATGATCCACGCCATCGGCCGAGTACGCCAGGCACGCGGAATCGTTCGCATGGAAACCCGGCTGGTTCGAGGACGTGGCGTTTCCCGGCAGATCGGTGTTCGCGTCACCCTTTACGCCGTCATATCCATCCTTACCGGCGTTCAGGTTGGCGGCATACTCGTCATACGCTTTCTGCGTGGGTTTCACGTTGTATTCCAGCGTGTATGTCACGTTGTTGACCAGAGGCTTCAGGAATGCGACCGTGAATTTCTTCGTGCTCGCGTCATACGTCAAGGTGTAATCGACATTCTTAGTCAAGGAGACCACCTTGCCGGAAGCATCCTTGGCAACGACCTTGTAGTTGCTATCCGCAAGCTCGACATAGCCGGAGAGCGTGTCCTCCATGGTCACCTTGGTGTATGCGGATGTGGTGGTCTCGCTCTTCTGAATCTCGTCGAAGATGGCGTTCAGTTCCGACGCGTTCTTGGCGGCCTTGTAATACCCGGCGTCTTTATCTCCGCCGCCACGATTGTTGTACGCTATCGCCTTCGGGAAATTGCTGGACACCGCATGCATGAACTGATTCTCTTTGCTGGAGAGCGAGGACGGGTCGGCACTGGCGAAGATGCCGATGGAATACACCATATCACCTTGATCCTTCAAAGTTTTCGCTGCGGTGACCGCGCCGTTTGCCACCGAAGCATCGAAATCGGACACCGACGAAGGCGTACCATCCGCAAAGAAAATGACGACCTTCTTCGCATCGGTCCGAGCATTTTCCATTACCTTGACCGCGCGTTTGAATCCATTGTCGGCCCGGGTGGAACCAGCAGCTTTAAGCTCGTTGACCTTGGTTTTCAGGCCACTCATATCCGCAGTCAGCTTGCTTACGATCTGGGAATAGTTGTACTGGTATCCACCACTCCGGTACATGTCATTCCCGACGTTATTTGATTCCTTACCAGAGAACTTCACCAACCCGACACGGACCGGTTCGGAACCGGATTGCGCACCCTTATTGGCATTCGCCGCGCCATCAAGGAAGTTGTCCACAGCTTTCTTCAACGCGTCCAACCGCCTGGTCCTATCCGTTGAGCCCATCGGGCCATCCATCGAACCGGACACGTCCAACACCAGCGTGAAGTCGATCGGCTGGGTGGTGGTGACCGTGGTGCTGCTGGCAGCGCCCTTCACATCCACGTTCACGGTGTAACTGCCATTATCGTTCTTCTTGATGCGCTTATGCTTCTCCGGAGCGCCCAACTGGGAACCGGTCTCGTTCTGCGCAACCGACTGCGCCCGATTTGCTCGCGCAATCGGTTGAGCGGACAACGTAACTGGCTGCTCATCAGGTTGTTCAGATTGTTGTTCAACCTCCTGCTCAACCCACTGCTCAGTCTCTTCTTTCGTTTCTTGTTCCGTTTCTTGTTCGACTTGCTGGTAAGCCTCTTGATCTGACGGCTGCTCTTGCTCTGACGGCTGCTCTTCTCCCACCATCAAATTTTGTTCCACCGGCTGTGAATCCTCTTGCCCAGATTCTTGCAATACCGGCTGCTCGATTTGTTGTTCCAAGGCTCCCGTGGCATCTTCCGCCGCCGCTGACGAAGCAGTGACGCACCCCACGCCGGCGAGCATTGCGACCGTCGCGACGGCCGCAATGACACGACGCGTGAACAGACCTGTGCCCCTTGCCCTGTTTCGCTCAAAGACGTGTCTCATACGCCTACCCCCTTGTACCGTTAAGCAATCGGGAAATACCTTCCTCCTTCGACCGGTATATTTGATGCGTCTTCGCTTCACATACCGTCCGACAATCGCTTCGTTGCCTAAACCTTAAGGAGAAAAACAGAGGGATACATACCCTCCCAACGAGGTAATCAAGGGGATATACTTTCCTTGAAATCGCACATATCATCGCGATTCTAGAGTATTCTTACCCCCGTAAATCGCGATGCAAAAACTATAAGCAAACGTTGTCATGTCTCTTTCAGAATTTTCCCCGACAAAAAAGCATCTGTCAAGTGCAACATTAACGCCATCAACCCCTAGTTGCGCTTTGGCCACCAAGCGGCATGCCTACGGACATGCCACGGACAGCGGAGCAGCCAAACCAACAACAAACCGACCAGCAACGTGGCAGCTGACACCACGCCCGCAATCACACGCACATCTTTTGCCGCATCATCCTCCGCGGGAATCTCTTCGGGAATGGCGGAACGTAATGCCGAAACCAACAGACGATGCGTATTCACGCCATACGGGGTGCATGTCATCAACGTCACACGGTCCTCGCCGGGCACGATCTTCAACTTCGACGTGTCATCCGGGTTGATTTCGGTGATGCGATCCACCATATAGCCAAGCGTATGGCCCATCACATCGATATAGAAGTAATCACCAACCCGCATCTCATCCAAACGCGTAAACATTGAGGCTTCAACCAAACCCCGATGTCCGGTAATCACCGCATGCGTATCCTTGCCACCCACCGGCAGACTACTGCCATACAAATGCCCCGCACCGGACGCAAGCGTTTGCTCCGACGTGCCATGGTAGATCGGCAAATCCACAGAAATCTTTGGAATGCGGATGGAACCCATCACGCCATCGCCAGTATCCAGCAAACGCTGGTATTCCGCGTCTTTGGAGCTAGCGGAATCCTTGTTACCATCGCCAGTGGCGTCTGCGCCCGTCGAGCTGGAACCAGAACCGTCGCTGGAGCCAGACTGATTGTTGTTGTACAACTCGGCGAGCGGATCCTCAGCCTCGCCAATCACCGGCTGCCCCGACTTGGCGAGACGCTTGTTGTACGCCCCAGCCGCGGCGAATGCCTCGTCGGCCTGCGGATACGGCCAACCCGCGACGCTCTGTTCGGAACGGGCGGACGTGCTCGCCAGCTTTTGCGCGGACTGGTATTGCAGCACTTTCGGGAAAAGACCAATGCCGATTGCGGAGAAAATCAGCACCGCCGCAAGCACACGCAGGGCAATGGATCTACCCACGTCGGCGCGACGCTCGCGAATTTCTTCGGACACATCGGTCGCCTCGGCGAACGTCGGCGGAACGTAGGTGCGCGTGTTGCGCGTGGTGTCGTGCGAACCGCGCGAGCCGTCGTTGCCATCGTGCGAATCGCCATAAAAATCGTCGGCGCGTAAGTCCTTAATTTGCTGCGGACCGTCGCTTCTCGACCCGCCGCGCGCGCTCCCATGCGGAAAAACTGCCATCAGTCTTACCCCCCTTGAACTGCCAGCCATAGGGAACATTATATTGCACTCCGCCCGCGTGCCTTCTTCCCTGACGATTCCGATAGCATCGGTCGGACCTAGGCGGTCTTTCCGGCCACAGCTCTGAGCGAACCACGTTTTATGCAAATCGTGGGTTAGGTTTTATGTAAATCATGGGTTAGACCCATCAAAACCCTTTGCAGGAGGCCGAAATTGGCATTTTTGCCAAGAGCATCTCTAACCGAGTCTATCCATGGTCAAACTGATGGGTCTATCTGGCTTATAGATGGCGGATTTGGGGCTTTGCGGAAAGGTATCTCGCTTATAGATGGCGGGTGCTAGACGAGAATAGGCGGTTCGGTGGTATGATTTATACCCCCGAACTGGCAAATGGGGCGAACCACCCGCCATCTATAAGCTAGATAGCATAAGTCAGGCCTCAGCGGAGGCAGGATTGGGCCCGACTTCCTTGTCCAGCTTGTTGCGCAACCTCACCACATCGCGCTCGAGCTCGTCGATACGACGAGCCTGCTGCCTGATAATAATGCCGGCCGTATCACCGTCGAACAGTCCGAGAGACAACGGATGAACGTCATTCGACGCAGCCGTTGCGGCAGGCTTCGGCTCAGTGGCCGTATTGGCGATGTCTTCAAGACTCCGCCTCGTCGCCAACGCACGCTTATACCGCGCCGCAAGCTGCGCTATGATCTCACCATCGGTCATGGTGTTGCTGCCGTTCACGGATTTGATGGCAGCTTCCTTCCAGCGCGCCACGCTACGTTCGATACGCTTGTATCCGACAAGTTCCGGCGGTAAACCCGCTTCACGAAAGATTTTGGTTGGCGATTCCCCCGCAAGATATCGGATGGTGCACACCTGTCTGAATGTGTCGGAATAGGTGATACGATCACGAGTCACATTGGAAACAGCCGGCAATCCACGCAACAGCTGAATCTCCTCGTCACTGAATGCTCCCCCACTGCGCATCGCAATACCTCCCATTGATGCTTCGTTGCTTTCTTTTGCGGATGTGCCTGCGATTCTATGGCCCTCCTTCCGTGCAATACCCCCACTTCACTCCCCTGACTAACAGCCCCCATAACGGTTCACGTTTCCAGATTCCGTTTGTTGCAACACATCCCACTGAAACGCCTTATACCCTCGAAAAACGCAATGTCCACCCACATCGGGTGGCACGTCCAAAGCAACGGTAATATGGCGCAATCCAAGCAATCCCATATGAAATACAGAGCAATACAAAAGGCCGACCCATAATGGGTCGACCTTAAATCACTCCGAATTGGTGTTCTTAACGAACACCGTCAGAGATGGGCGATCAGGCCTCGGCGTTCTGACGAGACTTGATGGCGATGGTCACGCCAGCGCCAGCCACGAGCAGAGCCACAACGGTGAACAGCATGGTTCCCGCAGCGCCGGTGAGCGGCAGCTGGGTGATGGACTTGATGTTCTTCACGGTCTTGGCGGTGGTGTTGACCAGGCCCCACGGATCGGAAGTGGCGGTCTTAGCCAGAACAGCTACACCATTAGAGAAAGACACGGCGAAGCTCGGCTTGATGTCAAGGTAGTTGCCGTTGGCACGTGCAGTTTCCGTGACGGTGTAAGTCTTGGTTGCATCAAGACCAGTGAACACCAGTTTGCCGTTGGCATCGGTCTTCACATCAGTCGTCGCATCCGGAGTATTGGTGGAAGCAGCCTTCTTGTAGGAACCGTCGTCCTGCTTCACGAAGTACAACGCGGTGCCACCGTCCTTCACCTGGAAGGTGACGCCCTCGATACCCTTGCTGTCCGGATCAACCTTGGTGAAGTCGAATCCGACAAACCCAGTATTGGCCTTAATATCAGTGCCGTAGTTGTCAAGCTTGTTGACCACACCATCGGTGACGGAAGCCTCATCATTGACCACCGCGTCGAAGGTGACCTTGATGGTCTTGCCTGCATACTTGGACGGATCATTCACGGTCACATCGAAGGATGCATCCGTGCTACCGGTCACGTCATTAGCTGGAACACTGAAGTCAGTCGCAGCGTCTGCGTCGGAAATCTGAACATCATTGGCATAGAACTTGAAAGTACCAGCCTTGATGGTCAGACCCGTGCCCGGCTTATCGGTGAACTTGAACTCGGTCGGAGCCGGGTTCGCGATAGTACCGGTAAGGGTATAGGTCAGAATGTCGCCGATGGCAGCAAAAAGCTTATTGACTTCCTTAGTCTTTCCGGGGTTGTTGGTGTTCTTCATGTTCACGGTGGCAGCGGCAGTCGGATCGGTTAGAACCTTCTTCTCAGCGTTAACGGTGCCGGAAGCGACAATCATCGGGATTGCCTTGGTCACAGAACCAGTGGCAGACGCGGAATCAATGAACACATAGATACCTGCAGGCAGGGTCGCGGTAGCAGTGTATTTAGCATCCGCACTACCATTCGTAGCAGGAACTGGCTTGCCCAGAGTGAACGACGTCACAGCAGTTAGTTTGCCTTCACTCTCCAGAGCATTAGCAAACTTACGGGTCTTCTCAGGAGAAGCCCACGGACGAGCAGCAGAAACATCCAGAGTGCCGGCATTCAGGGCTGCGGCCAGATGGTCCACCTCAGAATCCGTAGTATCCACACCGGCAGCCTTCAACGCGGAGTCAACGGCAGTCTTATTGTTAGAATTCGTCACCACACCATAAGCAACGTTCTCGCCGGAACCATACTGAACATAATCGCCAATCTTGTATGCTTTCAGTTTGGCGTTGGTCAACTGTTCAGCGGTTTCAGCAGTGAACGTGAACGTCGCGTCCCTCGTCACCGTTGTAGGAGTGTCATCAGCCTGTGCGCTGGCTGCGCCCAATGCCATGCCACCGAGCAGCGTCGCAGCGGCGGCGATACCGGCGAAAAGTTTCCTCATCTTCATGAGAATCCTCTCTTCCTTATTGTTTGATTACTTGTTTTTGCAATCGCGGGAGGCGGGAACCCAACTTGCTCCCGCGATCCGCAAATTTTGATTTGCCGGCCGGAATGCCCTCAAGTTGGTAGGCATTCCGGCCTCACACAGCAACTCAGACGAGTCGCTTCTTGTTATTCCAAATTTCGGCAGCGCCGATAAGCAGCACCGCGAGTCCGCCGATCACGCCACCGACCAGCAGCCACTGGCGTCCCGTCGCACCACCCGTCAACGGCAGCGCCGACACCGCGACATATCGGTTGGTGAAGGTGACAGGTTCAGTAGCAGCACTTTGCGATTCGGGAACCGCTGCACCGTTGTCATCCAGCACCTTGGTCACGGACTTCACGGAAGCCTTCCACTCTCCGTTGGAGTCCTTCGCGACAGTCACGACAACCTCATACTTCGCCTGCGAATAATGCAATGAAGCGATAGAGCCCTTGACCTCCGTCACGTAATACGTGTAAGAGGCATCGCCAGCGTTGTAAGTGATGTTGCCGAAGGACGCGGTATGGCTGCCCGAATCGGAGTTCACCTTCACCGTGCAAGGTTGATCGGCTTCGCACTTATCCGGCAACGGCGCATTGCCCTTCGCCGCCAGAGTGAAATCGAACGTGTCGGAGGTCTTCCACTCGCGTCCGGCCAGGTCCTTCTTCACCGAAATCGCGTTCTCCAGGGCAACCGTCTTCAACGTGTTAGTGATGGTCGCGTTCAACGTGCCCGCATCGGCATTGGAAGACCACACCATCTGCTTGGTCAAGTCGACATTGTTTCCCGTATAGGAGACGTCATATCGGTCATTACCAGAGATTTCCGCCACGGAATACGTGTATCCAGGAACCAGGTTGTCGACAGTCGTCTGCCAACCATTGCCCTTATTCAGGGGGATTACGCCACCGACGTTCTCCAGCTGAGCATTGGAATCGCCGCTCTTCTTACGCTGCAACTGCACCGTAACGGAACCGTCATCATGCTTGCTCGCACCATCCGACCATTGCTTGACGATCTTGATCTTGCCGAGCTTCACCTGCACCACAGGATGCGGATACTCGACTTCAGTCGGTGCGCATGACGTAGTTCCATTAACCTCGGTAAGCACGCAATAGTTCAATCGCGCGTCCACATTGGAATAGAATCCCGGCTGGCCCGCAGATGCGGTGCCAGTATTCGGCTCTCCCACATTCGGGTATTGCTGGTTGCCGGCATAAGTGGCATAGGCGGCATCGCTTGGCTTGACCTTGAAGGATACGTCGATGCTGTCGGCTTTCTCAGTAACGATACCGTCTGTGCCGTTAAACGTCACCGTCACCGTGCGATTGCCAGATTGATCGACACCGTACGTGGCCGTATATCCGCCCGTCAGCGCCTTATTGCCGTTTTTCACCGTCACATACTGTGTGATATCGGCACCGTCGGCCACGCCAGCGAAATCGACCGGGTCGACCCACTGGGACAAGGTGTCAGTGATGGAGGAGACCTTGATCTTCGCGGATGAGGTGATGCTGGAATAGATCTGGCCGAATGCTTGCGTCAGATTCTCAGCATTCGTGCCATCGAATTCCTTACCGTTCACTGCCTTGGCTTCACGGGCGAAATCGGACATTCTATTGGCGTCAGTCGAAGCCTTCACCACATAAAGCGAAACATTACTCTCCCGCCTGTTGGCCTCGGCCAGAGCGGCAGCATAGTTGTAACCGTAGTAATTATCACTACCCTCGGTACCTGCACCATGCACACCCTGAGGTGTAGTACGCCAATCATCATCAGGATTGCACCTTTTTTTGCTGCACCCAATCGGATAATTGGATATACGGAACGTCGGATTGCCATCGGACAAGAAAATGATGTGCTTCTTCACGCCCGTGCGTCCTTGCAGATCATTCGCCTGCTTAAGCGCAGCCTCCCAGTTGGTTCCACCATCAGGTTTGCTGGACACAGCTGTTTTAATCTTGCTGACAGATGTGGTGAAGCTCTGCTTAGTCGAGACCTTGTCGCTGAATGTCACAACCGCCATTTGGACTTGTTGAGATTCCGATAATTTGGAATTCGCCTCGGTCAGTAATTTCTCAGCAAGCTTATTTGCCGCGTTCTTCGCGTTAGTATCACGATTGTCGTTTTTATCCTGCATACTGCCGGACTTATCCATAACCAGCACAATGTCGGCTGGCGTGACGGTAGTGGTTTCGGAAGAAGCGCTATCACCCGAAGCATTCAAATGCAACTCGTACTGGTCGCCATCACCATCGACCTTTTCGATGGTCTTATTGTTTTGTGGCTTCACATTGGAATTGATAACAGTCACATGGCTGGTATCGCTCACCTTGAAAGAATGGGTTTCCGCATAGGAACCACCATTTCCATCGTTGTGCTGCGACAACGCCTCACCATTCGCGGAAACAGTGTATTTGCCGGAATTCAGCTCACGCACCGAATAGGTTGTGTCATCAGAGAAATCATTGGATTGCACACGAGCAAATTGGCCTTTGGCCAAAGTGATCACACCGTTCGAACCGGTGTTCAAACCAGAGCTGACAACCTGATTGGTGGACGCATCGTAAACGCTGTATTTGCCTTCATATGGCGTTTGCGAGCCATTGGCGAACAGCTGGAATTGGAACTGTTGATCGGCTGGAATAGTGCCCAATGTCTGCTTTTCAATGTCAATGGCCTTGGACGGCTTCACCGGCAAATTGAAGCTGATCTTGCAGTTGGATCCGCCGTCGCCGCGTTCCAGATAGAAGAAGCTCAAATGATGGGTTTTATATGCAGCGGAATCCCAGTTCTTGCCCGCATTACTGAATGCCTGGTTAATTGTCGTCGCGCGATCCGAACCATAACTTTGATTTCGATCATACGTGATATTCCCAGTAGCAAAATCAATCGTTCCGCGTATCGCCTGATGGATACCGCCCAAGTCAAGCACCAGCACACCATCGATGAACACCCACACATCGTCGTCACCGGTGAAATCAAACACCATGTTCTGATTGTTGACTTTGCCATCTTTAGGCATATAGAAATCGGCCCCAAGGTTCATGCCGAACGAATACCTATTGGCGTCGCTGTCATTGCCAAACGGCGTGAATAACGGGTCACGATTCCCGCTCTGGGTCTGCTTGGTCAATTCGAATCGTTTGCTATTGCGGTTATATTTCGCATATTTCGACGCCGCATCGAAACTGTAATTCCCTTGACCATCCGGAGTCAGCAAACCACCTTCCGGCATGTAATTAGTCACAGCATTATCAAACGCACCACCGAAGAGATAATCCAGCGATCCGTTGCCATCCGCCATGGTCGGATAATCGTTAGTCAGCAGAGGCTTCACAATGCCCGCGTACGCACCTTTGCCATCTTGAACATAGCGGTTATAGCCGGTTTCGTTTCTTCCGCTCATAAAATGCAACGCATGATTATTGTTGATGGAGCTGCGATTGTAATCATGCAGACCAATGCTGATACCATTCTGCTGCTCAACAGTGGCATTGACGTCATCGGCTAGTGCGGCAGAAGTGGTGGCGTAGCCCATGCCACCAAGCATGGCGACCGCGGCTACCGCAGCTACGATTCGCTTGGCAAAGTTCCCCTTTGGCTTTGGCTCAGATTCATGTACATGCCTCATGTGCATTGTCCCCTTAATACCGCGCTTCAACGCGGTTTCCGTCTCTAACACCGTCCGCGCATCACGCACCGGCACATGCCATGTCCAGTATGGATACACTTCCAGCGCTCCAACCTCGAATGTAGGAGAAAAGACGTCGGGAGATGCACACCCTAAGTGCGGGAAAGTCGAGGTATCATACCATCGTCAACCGTTGCAATCGCAACGTTTCACAATATGGGTGATACCCGAATAAAAAGCCGGCAGGAGGCATCGGCAAACAGCGGTCGTTATCCGCGCTTCGGCCACCAAGCCGCATGCCTACGGATATGCCACGGTCGCCCGCGCAACCATGCCAGCAGCAGACCGAGCAGCAACGTGGCCACCGCGGCCGTGGTCGCAATCGTTCGCGCATCCTTCGCCGCATCATGCTCCGCCGGTACCACGTCGGGAATCGGCGAGCGCACCGCAGAAACCAACAGTCGATGCGTATTAACGCCGTACGGGGTGCACGTCATCAACGTCACCCGGTCTTCGCTGGGAACGATCTTCAGCTTCGACGTATCGTTCGGCTCGATCACGGAAATACGGTCCACCCGGTAGCCGAGCGTGCGGCCCATCACTTCGATGTAGAAGTAGTCGCCGACGCGCATTTCATCCAATCGGGTGAACATCATCGCATCCACAAGCCCGCGATGCCCGGTGATTACGGCATGCGTGTTCTTGCCGCCCACCGGCAGACTACTGCCATACAAATGCCCCGCACCGGACGCAAGTGCCGACTGCGACGTGCCATGGTAAATCGGCAGTTTCACGGAGATTTTCGGAATACGGATAGTGCCCATCACACCGCTGCCGGAATCCAGCAGGCTTTGATATTCCGTATCTTTGGCGCTGGCGCTGTCTGATTCGTTGGAACCGGATTCGCTGGACCGCGAGCTGCCCTGCGCCTGGGAGAACGGATCCTTCGCCTCGCCGAGGATCGGCTGGCCCGATGCGGCGAGCCGTTTGTTGTATTCCTTGGCCGCTGCGATTGCGTCGTCGGCCTGCGGATACGGCCAGCCCGCAACCGCACGTGCGGACTGGTCCGACGTATTCGACAGTTCGTGCGCCGACCGGTATTGCAGCATCGCCGGAAAACCGCCGATGCAAATGGAAATGACGATCAACAGCGCAGCGGAGACACGCATGGCGACGGTTTTCCTGCGGCGGCCACGCCGTCTGCGCATATCGTCGGAAACGTCGATTATCTCGTTGAAAGACGGTTCTGCGCCTTCCGTACGTTCCATGTTTTTCATACGTTTCGCACGCATCACTGGATGAACTTCCGCAGCACGCGTTCCAGCTCGTCGATACGCAACGCCTGCTTGGCTATCAGCATGTCGCATTTGTTGATGGTCAGCTGTGCCTGTGCAAGTTTCGACAGCATATCCTGCGATGCGCGCGATTCCTGCAACTTGTCCGAGCCTTGCGATTGCACGACGTTGCTTCCCGACGCGCCAACGTTTCTCGTCGCGACGTCGCTTCCCGACGTCCCTGCCGCGCCAGCGCCATAAAGATCCACCACGGACTGATCCACATCGTCTCCGCGCAGTTCGATGGCTTCCAGCTCGTCATCACAATCCTGCATGTAATGGTTCGTATGTTCGTTCCTGCGCTTGTTCCGCTCCTCCTGCTGCTTCCAGCGCGCGATGCACCGTTCCACGCGCTTGTAGCCGATCAGCTTGGGGTCGAGACCCGCCTCCCGAAAGATGGCCGACGGCGATTCGCCCGCGTTGTACCGGCACATGACCTCGACCTTAAAGCGATCGGTATACCGGATATGGGATGGGCTCACGCTTTTGACCGCTGGCAGGCTGGCCAGATACGCACGCTCCTTTGCTGTGAATTTGCCATCAATCATTTTTTTACACCCCCTAAATCGCCTAAACAGCTCGATTCAGCATCATATCGGGCTCTTTCCATTAACACCCTCGTTAAAACCCTCGAACGAAAGACCCATCCCCTTCAACGAAAAGAGGGGGCCAACCTTCAAACAAAACAGTCCCGCCATTTTCCACGGATAATAAAAGCTCATAGACCCCCCCCCCATAAAATTAACAAAAACTTAACCTCACCCCCAGCGCGTCATGGGGGTCACCGCGTATCCGAGCACCGTCACGCAGACTCACTAGGCTGGAAACATGACGCAAGAGCTCGTTTCATTAACCATCATCATGGCGGTGGCGGCCGTCAGCCCAATCGTGGCGCAGCTGATCCCAGGCAAGTTCATTCCGCAAACCGTGCTGCTGCTCGCCGCCGGAACCGCGCTCGGCCCGTACGGACTAGGCGTGATCGAAGTAAACGACGCCGTGAAACTCTTGAACGAGCTCGGCATGGCGTTCCTGTTCCTGCTCGCCGGCTACGAAATCGACCCCAAACGACTCGCCGGACATCAAGGCAAAGTCGGACTGCTTACATGGGGAATCACGCTAGGCCTCGCCTGGCTGGTTGTGACATTCCTTCCGTTCTTCACCAAGCAAGGCATCAACGGCGTGGCCACGGTAATCGCACTCACCACCACCGCGCTCGGCACGCTCATGCCGATTCTCAAGGAACGCAACCTCGAAGGCACCCCCATCGGCGACGCCATCATCTCGTACGGAACGTGGGGCGAACTCGGCCCAATCCTTGCCATGGCCATCCTGCTATCCACCCGAACCGGCTGGCAAACCATGCTCGTGCTCGGCGCGTTCCTTGCCATCTGCCTACTGTGCGCGATGCTACCTACGAAAGCACTGAGAACCGGCCATCGCCTGTACCGTTTCCTTACGGAAAATGCGAACACGTCATCGCAAACGCTCATGCGACTGACCACATTCCTGCTCATCTTCCTTGTCACCATTTCCGCACTGTTCGAACTTGACGCGGTGCTCGGCGCGTTCGCCGCGGGCTTCATCCTGCGTTACATCATCCCCGACGGCAGCAAGTCGCTGGAAATGAAGTTGGAGGGTGTCGGCTACGGCTTCCTCATTCCTGTATTTTTTGTGGTGTCAGGCGCCGCGATCAACGTGCGCGCCGTGGCAGGCCGGCCCGCACTGCTCGTCGCGTTCATCGTCATGCTCATGTTGATTCGCGCGGTGCCCGTATATGTTGCGCTATCGCTCGACAAACGCAAGAATCCGCTGTCATCGCATCATCGCGTCACCGTAGCCCTGTATTGCACGACCGCGCTGCCGATCATCGTCGCCGTCACGTCGCTGGCGGTGAAGGTCGGCACCATGCAGAGCGACACCGCGTCGACGCTGGTCGCAGCCGGCGCGATTACGGTGTTCCTGATGCCGCTGCTCGGCTCGATCACGTATCAGGTGGCCGACATACACCCCGTCACCGCGGTTCGGGAGATTGCGCACACGCCATCCGATTGGCGGACGATCGTACGCGAACATGCGCAGGTACGTGCGCTGCTGCACCATCAGGACCGGCTCAAGCGTATGGCGGAGACGTTGAAATCGCTGGAAAAGCAGGAGGGGCTGAACGGTTTGGACAGCCGTCGCGCCGAACTTGTGGAACGTGCGCGCCTCGAAATCGACCGCCAACTCAAGGAACTCGGCCTCGACCCGCAGCTCACCACCCAACTCCCCCACAACTACCGCTACCCGAAGAACTGAGAGGGCTTCGGAGGGGCGCTACTCCACGGACTTGAGGGAGCTGATGGGGTCGATGCGGTCGAGGACGGGGTTGACGAACAGCTGCACGAGCAGCGCGAAGGCCATGGTCGCCACGGCCGCGATCACGTAGCTCAGCGGCTTGACCTCCACCTCGAAATACAACGAGGGCATGTTGAGCGCCATCGTCAGCATGCCGCCGACGAGCCGGCCGAGCGGCAGGCCCAGTATCACACCCATGACGGTGAGGATCATCATCTCACGGTTCACGTAATGGTGCACTTCGCGGTCGAAGAAGCCAAGCACCTTGAGCGTGGCCATCTCGCGCACGCGTTCCGACACGTTCGTATTGGCGAGCGTGAACAGCACCACAAGCGCCAGACCGCCAGCGAGCGCCACGATCAGCGCCACCACCGCGCCCATGAGGTCGAATTTGAAGCTGTCGGCCATGTGCGCGCAGCTTACGGCCTTCATCACCGAACTGTCCTCTTCGAGCGATTCCGCATAGTCGGTTTGCGAAGTGTCGGAGCCGGAAAGCTTGGCGAGCATGGCGTTCCACGTCAGAGCCTCGGAATCCTCGGAACTCTTGGAATTCTTGGTGTTCTTCGCGTCTTTCGAGTCGAAAAGCTTGGCGTAGTAGGTTTCGCTTACATACACATCCGAGCCGATGAGGTTGCGATTCACCGCGCTCACCTTCGCCGTGGCCCGCACACCGTCGCCGTTGGTCAGTCGCACCTTGGAACCGGCCTTGACGCCCAGCGCGCTTGCCGCCGACTGCGCGACGATCACGCCATCGTCATCGAGTTTCAGCGAACCGGTTTTGCCGACGCCGGACGTGCCCAGCATGCCGGACGAGACCGGCTGCAACGTGACCATTTCGCCCAAATCGGACAGATGCTTTTCCGGCACCGCGACCAGCTGGATGCTTTCGCTGCCGCTGCTGCCGGCCTTGCCGCTGTCACCGTCGCCACCGCCCGAAATCGCCAGATCGCCCGATTCTATGCGCACGTCAAGCGACGACGTGACGCGCCCGTCTGACGCGACCTTCGTGCGCATCGCCGACGCGTCCGAATCGTCGGAAACCACCATCAGGTCGTACTGGTAGATGTCGCGGTATTGCTTGATGCCGAGGTCTGCGACGGTGTCGTTGATGGCCAGGCCGCAGACGATCAGCGCGGTGCAGCCGGCGACGCCGCCGACCGTCATGATGAGGCGCGACTTGAAGCGGAAAATGTTGCGCGCGGTCACTTTGCTGAGGAAGCCCATGCGATTCCAGACCGGCCGAAGCCGTTCCAGCAGAATGCGCGAGCCGGCGCGCGGCGCTTTCGGACGCAGCAGCGAGGCGGGCGTCTGCCTCATTTCCTGCACGCACGCGTAGATGGTGGCGGCGAGCACGCCGACCACGAACAGCGCGATGCCGAGCGAGCCGTACAGCCAGTCGTATTCCAGCCGCAGGCCGGGCATCACATACATGCCTTGCAATACGACCAGCAGGAACGCCGGAATTCCAAGGAATCCGACAAGCAGGCCAAGCCCCCCGCCAATGAGACACGCCAGCAGCGCGAACAGCAGATAGCGCGACGCCACCGCAAGACGCCCATAGCCGAGCCCCACGTACGTGCCGATGAGCGAGCGGTCCTCTTCGACCATGCGCGCCATGGCGGTCAGGCTCATCATCACGGCCACCAGCAGGAACACAATCGGGAACGCGTTGCCGAGCGACTGGATGGAGTCGAGGTCGGATTTGAGCGCGCTGAACCCGCCGAGCGACTGCCGGTCCTGCACATACCAGCGCACTTGCGGAATGCTGGTTTTCAGCTCGTTTTCCTTGGTTTTCAGCGTTTGTTCGGTACTTGCCTTCTGCTCGTTCAATTGCGATTGCGCCTGGTCGAGCTGCTGCTTGGCTTGCGTCAGTTCGGGACTAGCGGCGATGATGGTTTCACGCATTGTTTCACGCGTGGTTTCGTCAAGTTGGGGGGTAGTTGCACCTGCGGCCGCCGCCGCACCTGCGTTCGCGCCGTTTGCCGCAGCTCCCGCAGCCGCCGCGCCCGCCTGCATGCTGACAATCTGGTCGACCTGCTGGTTGAATTGCTGCCGATTCGCGTCGATTTGCGACTGCGCGTCCGCGAACTTCTTGTCGGCTTCCGCACGCGCGTCGGCGATCTTCTTGTTGCCCGCGTCGAGCAGTTCCTGCCGCCGGGCCTTCTGGCGGTCGGTTTTCACGGTGCCGTCGATGCGGTCGGTCACTTGCTTGACGGTGTTTTCGTACGATTCGTCGAACGTGCTTTCGGCGGCCGCGCCCTTGACGAGCAGCGTGGCGGACGTGTAGAGGGTGCCGGTCACGCCATCGGACGGCGCGAAGAACGTGTAGTCGGTGGTGGCGGTGGAACGGAACGAGGTCATGGCGGAGTAGCCGTCCGGGTTGCTCAGGTTCTGCGGATCGAGCACCACGCCCACGATGGTGAGCTTGGTCGGGAAGCTCGGCGCCTCGTCCGTGCCGTTCGTTTCATTCGTGCCGTCCGCACCGTTCGTATCGTTCGTATCGGAAGTATCGGAGGAAGCCGATTCGGGGATTACGGTGAGGCGGCTGCCGATACACTTGCCCGAATCGCGAATAAATTTCCTGGTTACCGCGATTTCGCCGGCTTTCTTCGGCATGCGCCCTTCCTGCAAGTATGGCTGATCAATGCCGTTCGTGCCGATTTCCTGCATGGTCGCCGACTTGCGGCCGTCCAAATCGAACGTCACTTCCTGCGACCGTTCCGCCTGCACTTTCGCAACACCGTTCACCTTGCGCAACGCGGCGATATCGCCGTTCGACAGGCCCGCAGTGGACAGCACCTGGACGTCGTGCAGGCCCTGCGCGTCGAAAAAGCGATCGGTGCTGCGGAACGCGTCACGGCAGCCCGCGTAAATGCCGGTGAGCACGGCCACACCGAGCAACGTGATCATGGCGATGGAAATGAATCTTTTCCACGAATGCGCCCACATTCGCAGCATGTCCTTGACGAATGCCATGTCGACCTCCGTTCGTAGCCCCTCATTCCATTGAACACCATGAAGCTTGGAAAGACGCGCCAAACCGCACATCCGCAACACGTGTCCAAATCGCGCGTTCGAATCGCACAGCAATCGCGCGAATCGAACTTCTAAACCAAACAACCCGTTAAGCAAACCAGACATTCCGGAACGAACAAACCAACACTTTGCCCGCCGCTTCCCGCTACAATCGAGAACGTTCCCTCACAAAGGGCGAATCGCAAAAAGCAAGCAAAACAAGCACATGCAAGCGTGCAACAGCACGCAACGCAAGCAGCGAGCGCAACGCACAACGCGCAATCGCAAGGAAACAGAGAAGAGGAAATCTCCATGAGCGACGTCACCGCCGCAAAGAAGCCGCGTGGAACCGACGATGTACCGGTTCCGCCGACGCTCCGTAAATCGTTGAAAAACCGCCATATCCAGCTCATCGCGCTGGGTGGCGCCATCGGCACCGGCCTGTTCTACGGCTCCAGCGAATCCATCCAGCTGGCCGGCCCGTCCATTCTGCTCGCCTACCTCGTCGGCGGTCTCGCGATCTTCATGATCGTGCGCGCTCTGAGCGAGATGGCGGTCGAGGATCCGAAGGCTGGCGCGTTCAGCTACTACGCGACGCGCTACTGGTCACGGCGAGCGGGCTTCATTTCCGGCTGGAACTACTGGTTCAACTACGTGCTGGTGGCCATGGTGGAGCTTGCCGTGGTCGGCTCGTTCGTGAACTACTGGTTCCCGAACATTCCGAAGTGGGTGTCGGCGGCGGTGTTCCTCGTGGCCATCGCGGCGCTGAATCTCATGGGCGTGAACAAGTTCGGCGAATTCGAATTCTGGTTCGCCATCATCAAGATCGTGGCCGTGCTGGCCATGATTCTCGGCGGCCTGTATGTGATCATCGCCAATGTGCCGACCGCTTCGGGCATTCGCGCGAGCTTCGCCAACTGGTTCACCGTGGACGGCGGATTCCTGCCGCACGGCCTGATGACCCGCAACGCCGACGGCACGTGGACCGGCCTGCTGATGGCGCTCGTCGTGGTGATGTTCAGCTTCGGCGGCACCGAACTCATCGGCATCACCGCCGGCGAAACCGAGAATCCGCGCACCACCATTCCGAAGGCCACGAACGGCATCATCTGGCGTATTCTCGTCTTCTACATCTGCGCGCTCGGCGTGATCATGGCGGTGATTCCGTGGAGCAAGATCGACGGCGATTCCAGCCCGTTCGTGCAGATCTTCGATTCCGTCGGCGTGCACGCGGCCGCCGGCATCCTCAATTTCGTGTGCCTGACCGCCGTGATGAGCGTCTACAATTCCGGCCTGTACGCCAACTCCCGCATGCTGTATTCGCTGGCAAAGCAGGGCAACGCGCCGGCTTACCTGGGTAAGCTCAGCAAGAAAGGCGTGCCGGTCGGGGGTGTTATCACTTCCGCGATAATTATTGCGATTGCCGTTGTCGTCGTGTTCGTATGGCCGGAATTCGCGTTCAATTATCTGATGTCGATCGCCACGATCGCGGCTGCGATCAACTGGATCATGATCATGATTACGGAGATTAAGTTCCGTCGCATGGTTGCGGCTGGCGATGGCCCGGCCGAACTTAAGGGGCTGAAGGGCAAGGAAGCGCTCGACAAGATCGCGTTCAAGCTGCCGTTCGCCAATGTGACGCCGTATGTGGTGATCGCGTTCATGCTGCTGGTTGTGGTGCTGATGTGCTTCTCCGCAAGCTATCGCATCGCCGTGATCGCCGGCGTCATCTGGCTGGCGGTGCTGTTCGCCGCCGCCCAGCTTGCGCTTGGCAAGTCCGGCAGCGAGCGTGGCGAGGACGCGGCGGTGATTGTCGACGCGGCTGCTGCAACCGCTGAGTAATCGCAAGAAACACAAAACGGCCCCCTCTTCCGGCTTTTGTTACCCGAATCGGCTGGTTACGGTAACAAAAGCCGGATGGGAATGCCGTTTTTGCGATTAGACGGGGCGATTAGACCGGCGCGACCAGACCGACGGCCTCAGTCAGCGGTGCCGTCGGAGGTGACGGGCTCGGCGGACTCGACGGGGGCGGTATGGTCGGTCAAATCCAAACGGAACGGCTGCGCGGGCAGGCCGTCGTCGTTGAACAGCGGAGCCGGACCCCAGCTGCGCCAGGCGTATCGCATCGCCACCGGCTCCGGCACATCCGGAGTCGCCAGCGTGATCGTGCCGATGCTGCGGCTGTTAATCGGAATGCCGAATTCCGTGGCGTTGTAATCGACCACGTTCACTCTGGAATTGACGAGATCATCGATGTCGCAATCCACGAAAATCGCGGCGGTCGCCGGGTGGAACACGCCATCCACGCCGGCAAGCTCGAAACCGGAATGCTCCGGCACGCGCACCAAAGTCGGCAGCTGGCCATCGAAATCATCGTCGCCGCCGCCGGGCGTGGTGCCTTCGAAATGCAAACCGTGCGCATAGCGGAAGAACAGGCGTACGCGGCCGTTCGGGTCGCATCGGAAGCCCAGCACCGTCGGGCCGTGCACCGGAACGCGATCCATGCCGTAGATTTGCCGCAGCGCGCAATTGGCAAGGCGTTCGCCGGGCGTGCGCTTGTCCAGCGGGTGGATGTTGTCGTATTCGCCGCAGTCGATCGTGCAGATGGCGTACACGTTGTCTATGGACTGCGCGGCGTCCCATTGCGCCTCACGCAGCACCGGCCAGCGCATCGGATCGTTGCCGTCCGCAGCCGTCTTGCCGTCGATCCATTGCGGCAACTGCACGATGAGGAACGGCAGATTTTCGCTCCACAGCGCACGCCATTCGCCGATCATCATGCCGAGCAGCTCGCGGTAGAAACCGCAGTATTGCTCGTCTTCCTCACCCTGATACCACAGGAAACCGGCCAGCGAGTAGGGCATGATACGTTCCAGCATGGCGTGGAAGGGGCCACACGGACGCCATTGCGATGTAGGGGTGAGCGGCGGCGGCCACGGGCAGGTGCCGCACTGTTCGCTC
>OLQA01000968.1_pt1 | contig 26959 bp, 27 predicted proteins | sample 1673151 | NCBI WGS metagenome assembly OLQA01 (sample SAMEA3136760, study PRJEB25190) | human gut metagenome | biome: human gut; feature: human-associated habitat; material: faeces | place: Austria | collected 2013
GATCCGCCGCGGCCACCGCTATGACGCCGTCATCATGGACCCGCCGAGCTACGGCCGCGGCCCGGGCGGCGAGGTCTGGAAGCTGGAGGATAACCTTTTCCCCTTCGTGAAGCTCTGTTCTCAGGTGCTCAGCGACAAGCCGCTGTTCGTCATCATCAATTCCTACACCACGGGCCTTGCGCCCTCGGTGCTCGGCTATATGCTCCATCTGCTCGTCGCGGAGAAGTACGGCGGCAGGGTGACGTGGGACGAGCTGGGGCTGCCTGTCACCGAAACGGGTCTTGCGCTGCCCTGCGGCGCGACCGGAAGATGGTGCAGTGAATAAACAAAGGAAGAAAAATTATGTCAACCATGCTGCAGACTGAAAACCTGACCTATTCCTATCCCGCGGGCGAGGAAAACGAGCAGCCGACGCTTGCGCTTGACGGCGTGACGCTCGCCATCGAGCGCGGGAGCTTCACCGTCATCCTCGGCCACAACGGCAGCGGAAAATCCACGCTCGCCAAGACCTTCAACGCCGTGCTGCTGCCCTCGGGCGGCAGGGTGTACGTCGACGGCATGGACACCACGGACGAGAAGCTGCTGCTCGAGATCCGCCGCCGCGTGGGCATGGTGTTCCAGAACCCCGACAACCAGATCGTCGCGAACGTGGTGGAGGAGGATGTGGCCTTCGCGCCCGAGAACCTCGGCGTGCCGACGGAGGAGATCCGGCGGCGCGTGGACGACGCGCTGCGCACCGTCGGCATGGAGAAATTTGCAAAGCACGCGCCGCACCTGCTCTCCGGCGGGCAGAAGCAGCGTATCGCCATCGCGGGCGTGCTGGCGATGCGCCCGCAGTGCATCGTGCTCGACGAGGCGACCGCCATGCTCGACCCCATCGGCCGCAGCGAGGTCATTTCGACCATCGAACGGCTCAACCACGACGAGGGCATCACCGTTGTGCTCATCACCCACCACATGAACGAAGCCGAGCACGCCGACCGCGTGATCGTGATGAACGAGGGCCGCGTCGCCATGGACGGCGCGCCGCGCGAGGTGTTCGCGCAGGTGGAAAAGCTCAAGTCCATCGGCCTGACCGTGCCGGACACGGTGGAGCTTTTATACGAGCTGTGCGGCGCGGGCTGCGACCTGCCGCTTACGGCCATCACCGTGGACGAGTGCGCCGACGCCATTGCAAGGTGCTTTGGAAAATCCGCAAAAGAGGACAACTGAGTTGAACGAGATCATTCGTATTGAAAATCTGACCCACACCTACGGCGAGGGAACGCCCTTCCGCCGCAGCGCGGTGGAAAATCTGTCGCTCGACATTTACCGCGGCGAGTTTCTCGGCCTCATCGGGCACACGGGCAGCGGCAAATCGACGCTGATCCAGCACCTCAACGGCCTGCTCAAGCCGACGGGCGGCCGCGTGCTGCTCGACGGCGAGGACATCTGGGCTGACCCGAAGAAGATCCGCAGCGTGCGCTTCCGCGTGGGGCTGGTGTTCCAGTATCCGGAGTACCAACTCTTTGAGGAGACCGTCTACCGCGACATCGCCTTCGGCCCCACCAACATGAGCCTGACCGGCGCGGAGCTGGACCGCCGCGTGCATGACGCCGCCCGCTTCGCGGGACTGGACGAGGGCCTGCTGCAAAAGTCGCCCTTCGCGCTCTCCGGCGGGCAGAAGCGCCGCGTCGCCATCGCGGGCGTGATCGCCATGGAGCCGGAGGTGCTGGTGCTCGACGAGCCGAGCGCGGGACTTGACCCGCGCGGGCGCGAGGAGCTGCTTGCCCATATCCGCGCCTATCATAAGGAGCGCGGCAACACCGTCGTGCTCGTCAGCCACTCGATGGATGAGATCGCGCAGAACGTGGACCGCATCGCCGTGCTCTCCGACGCTCATGTGCTCATGAGCGGCACGCCGCGCGAGGTGTTCGCCCGCGCGGACGAGCTGGTTGCCGCGGGCCTTGACGTGCCGCAGGTGACGCGCGTCGCCATGGCGCTGCGCGCCAAGGGGCTGCCCATCGACCCCGCGGTCTACACGGTCGCGGAGCTGAAGGCGGCGCTGCTTGCGCTGCGAAAGGGGGGAGCCGTATGCTGAAGGACATCACCCTCGGCCAGTATTTCCCCGGCGACACGCTCGCCCACCGGCTCGACCCGCGCACAAAGCTCCTCGTCACGGTGTTTTACGTCGTGGCGCTCTTTACGGCGAAGAGCTACATTGCCTACGGCCTTCTCATTCTGACGCTGATTGTCGCCGTGCGCATCTCGCGCGTGGGCGCGAAGGCGCTTTTCAAGGGATTAAAGCCGGTGCTGTTCATTATCGCGTTCACGGCGCTTTTAAACCTCTTTTACACCCCCGGCACGGAGCTGTGCCATTTCTGGATCTTCCGCATTACGATCGAGGGTGTGCGCGCCGCCATCACGATGATGCTGCGCATCACGCTTTTGATCATGGGAACGTTCCTGCTCACGTATACGACCTCTCCCATCCGCCTGACGGACGGTCTGGAGAGTTTGCTGGGCCCGCTCAAGAAGATCAAGGTCCCTGTGCATGAGCTCGCGATGATGATGTCGATCGCGCTTCGCTTCATCCCGACGCTCATCGAGGAGACGGACAAGATCATGTCCGCCCAGCGCGCCCGCGGCGCGGACTTTGAGAGCGGCAATCTGCTCCAGCGCGCCAAGGCGCTCATCCCGCTGCTCGTGCCGCTGTTCGTCAGCGCGTTCCGCCGTGCGGACGAGCTGGCGACGGCGATGGAGTGCCGCTGCTACCACGGCGGTGAGGGGCGCACGAAGCTCCATGTCCTGCGCTACGAGACGCGGGACTATCTGACGCTCGCGTTCTACGCCGCGCTGTGCGCGGCGATGATCGCGCTGAAAAAGTTTTTCTAAAATTCAAAAAAAGGACACGAATCATGCGTAACATTGCGCTAAAATTGATGTATAACGGCACGGCCTATCACGGCTGGCAGATGCAGCGGACCGAGGCGAGCGTGCAGGAGACGCTCCAGCGCGGTCTTTCGATGGTCTGCGGCGAGAGGGTCAAGCTCACCGGCGTCGGCCGCACGGACGCGGGCGTTCACGCCGAGCGCTATGTTGCGAATTTCCGCACGAGCTCCCGCATCCCCATCGACCGCCTGCCCTTCGCCGTCAACACCCACACGCCCGAGGACATCGTGGTGCGCGAGGCGCTGGAGGTGGCGGACGATTTCAACGCCATCGGCTCGTGTCTGAAGAAAGAATACACCTACCGCATCTACAATTCGCGCATCAAGAACCCGTTTTATGTGAACCGTGCGTACTTCTACCCCAAAAAGCTCGACGAGGCCGTGATGGACGCGGCGGCGCGGGCGTTTGAGGGCACGCACGATTTCCGCGCCGTGCGCTCGGTCGGCACGGAGACAAAGACCACCGTCCGCACCGTGCACTACTGCCGCGTGACGCGCCGCGGCGAGCTTCTGGAGCTCAAGGTCTGCGCGGACGGCTTTCTCTACAACATGGTGCGCGCCATCACCGGCACGGTGCTCTACGCCGCCGAGGGCAAGCTCACGGCGGAGGACATTCCCAAAATACTCGACTCCGGCGACCGCACGCTCGCCGGCCCCACGGTGCCGCCAGGGGGACTGTACATGACCAGACTTTGGTATGAGGATGAACGGCTCAATGACTGACAAGGATAAGCTCTCGCGCGAGGATCTGCGCGCGGACCGCGCCGCGCCGCCGCGCCGCGGCACGCTCCACCGTATTCTGGTGCTGGTGGCGGTGCTCGCGGTCGTGCTGGGAGCGGTGCTCGCCGCGGCGTATCTGGACCTGTCGAATTTCGACAGCCTCCGCCGCGCGCTGAGCTACGATAAGGCCGACGCCGCGGGCGAGAACACCTATGATTACGACAACGACCGCACGAACCGCTTCGCCCTCCTCGGCGACCGCCTGCTGGTCGTTTCCACCACGCGCGTGAGCGTGCTCGCCGACGACGGCAGCGAGGTCTACGCGCAGGAGGTCAAGCTCGATTCGCCCGCCATCGCCCTCGGCGGCCGCACCGCCGCGGTCTACGACGTCGGCGGCACGACGCTCTATATCCTCGGTGAAAGGGGCCTTGTGCGCGACCTGAGCACCGAGACGGAAAACGGCACTATTTCGGCGAAGCTCAACTCCTCCGATATGCTGGCGCTCGTGACGGACAAGAGCGGCTACAAGTCCTCCGTCTCGGTCTACAACGCCTCGGGAGAGCGCGTGTTCACCTTCAATTCCTCCAACCGCTACATGATCGACGCCTGCGTGGAGCGCGGCGGCAAGCACGTCGCGGTCGCGACGCTCGGCTCGGAGGACGCCATGTTCGTCAGTACGATCCACCGCTACGCGCTCGATCAGGAGACGGCGGTCTCCGCCTGCGTGCTGGACGATTCGCTGCTCTACGAGCTCTCGAGCTTCGGCGGCACGCTCGTCGCCGTGACGGACGACCGCTTTCTCGCACTCAGCGGCGACGGTTCGCTCGGCGGATCCTACGACTACGCCTATCCCTATCTGCGCGGCAGCACGCTCGGCGGGACGGATTTCGGCGCGCTCGTGCTCTCGCGCTACCGCTCCGGCAGCGCGGGCAAGCTCGTCACCGTCGGCGCGGAGGGCAACCTCATCGCCTCGCTCGACACGCAGCGCGACGTGCTGGACATTTCCGCGGCGGGCAAGTACCTCGCCGTGCTTTACAGCGACGAGCTGGTCATTTACACCTCTGACCTCGCTGAATATGCCTCGCTCACCGACACGCAGTACGCGCGCGGCGTGCGGATGCGCGCCGACGGCTCGGCGGTGCTGCTCGGCTCGCAGCACGGCTGGCTCTTTGTGCCGTAATTAGAAAAATGTTTCACTTGAAAGGTAAGTGAAAAGCATGGATAATGCACTTATCATTGATCTTGTCCTGGCTGCCGTGCTGGCGGTGTTCGCGCTTCTCGGCGCGCGCAAGGGCCTCATCCGCAGCCTGATGGCGCTCGTGAGCGTGGTGGTCGCGCTCATCGGCGCGACGCTGCTCACCGCGATGTTCGTCGAGCCGGTCACCGACCTCGTCTACCCCAAGGTGGAGGAGAGAGTGCTTGAGCAGTTTGAGCGCGATGTTCCGTCCGACGCGCTGGCCGCGGAGGACGGCGACCTGAGCGCCGGCGGACTGCTGCCCGACGAGCTGAGCGATCTGCTCGGCGAAGCGCTCGACACGCTCAAGCGCTTCGGCGTCTCCGACGACGCCATCGACGGCGTGACGAAGAGCGTGACCGATTCCGCCGTTTCCGCGGCGGAGCGGGCGGCGTACCTGCTCGTCAAGACCATCGTGCAGGCCGCGCTGTTCCTCGCGTTCTTCCTTGCGCTGATGCTGCTGCTCCGTCTGCTCACGCACGGGCTCGACCGCCTTTTCTCGCTGCCGGTGCTCGCGCAGCTCAACGGCCTCGGCGGCGCGGCGCTCTCGCTCATGGAAGGCGCGCTGCTTATTTTTCTCATTGTATTCCTCGCGCCGCGCCTCGGCGTGACGTGGTTTGCGGACCATGCGGCGGGCACGCACCTGCTCGCGTGGTTTCTGAACAACACCCCGCGATCCATCATCGCATCTCTCACATAACGGAGGTTTCCCATTATGCAGCCACAACTTTGCTCCAGATGTAAAAAGAACGTTGCCGTTGTCTTCATCACCCGCATGGAGAACGGTAAAAATATCAACGAGGGTCTTTGCCTCAAGTGCGCCAAGAATCTCGGCTTACCGCAGGTGAACGAGATGATGCAGCGCATGGGCATCACCGACGAGGACCTTGACAACATCTCCAACGAGATGATGAGTGCTTTCGGCGGCGCCGAAAACCTTGAGGGCATCGACGCGCCCGACGGCGACGACGAGGAGGACGGCAAGACCGCGACCTTCCCGTTCCTCGGCCGCCTTTTCGGAGGGCAGAACGGCGACGCGCCCGCGCCTGCGGACGGCGCGGCGGACGGCCCGGGCCGCGCCGAGCGCGGCAAGAAGAACGACAAGGCCGCCAAGCATAAATTTCTTGACAGCTATTGCATCAACCTCTCCCAGCGCGCCCGCGACGGCAAGCTCGACGCGGTGATCGGCCGCGACGAGGAGATCGAGCGCGTCGTTCAGATTCTCAACCGCCGCCAGAAGAACAACCCCTGCCTCATCGGCGAGCCGGGCGTCGGCAAGACGGCCATTGCCGAGGGCCTTGCCCAGCGCATCGCCGCGGGCGAGGTGCCCTTCAAGCTCCGCAGCAAGGAGGTCTATCTCCTTGACCTCACCGCGCTCGTCGCCGGCACGCAGTTCCGCGGCCAGTTCGAGAGCCGCATGAAGGGTCTTATTGAGGAAATTCGCAAGCTCGGCAACATCATTCTCGTCATCGACGAGGTGCATAACATCGTTGGCGCGGGCGACGCCGAGGGCAGCATGAACGCCGCCAATATTTTGAAGCCCGCCCTCTCGCGCGGCGAAATTCAGGTCATCGGCGCGACGACCTTCAACGAGTACCGCAAGCACATCGAGAAGGACACCGCGCTTGAGCGCCGCTTCCAGCCCGTCACGGTCAACGAGCCGAGCATGGAGGATACGCTCAAAATTCTCAAGGGCATCGCCCACTACTACGAGGCCTTCCACGGCGTGAAAATTCCCGACGGTATCCTGCGCCAGGCCGTCGTGCTCTCCGAGCGCTACATCACCGACCGCTTCCTGCCGGATAAGGCCATCGACCTGATCGACGAGGCGTGCTCGGATATGAACCTGCACGACAAGAACATCAACCGCCGCATGGAGCTGCGCCGCGAGCTGGACGATTACGCCAAGGAGCGCGAGCTGCTCGAGGCGGAGACCGAGAATCCCGACTTCGAGCGTCTGGCTGAGCTGAAAAGTCTGGAGCTTCAGGCGCAGAGCGAGCTGGACGGTCTCTGCGCGCAGGGCGATCCCGAGCTGACGATGGACAATCTCGCCCGCGTGATCGAGCTGTGGACGAAAATTCCCGCCAGCCGCATCCGCGAGGCCGAGTTCAAGCGCCTGAGCGAGCTGGCCGACCGCCTGAAAAAGCACATCATTGGGCAGGACGAGGCCGTGGACGCGGTCGCTGCGGCCATTCGCCGCGGGCGCGTGGGCATCAGCCCGAAGCACAAGCCCGTGAGCTTCATTTTCGTCGGCCCCACCGGCGTGGGCAAGACGGAGTTGGTCAAGCAGCTTGCCGCCGACCTCTTCGACTCGCCCGACTCCCTCATCCGTCTCGATATGTCGGAATTTATGGAGAAGCACTCCGTCTCGCGTCTCGTCGGCTCCCCTCCGGGCTACGTCGGCTATGACGAGGCCGGTCAGCTGACCGAAAAGATCCGCCGCAAGCCCTACGCCGTCATTCTCTTCGACGAGATCGAGAAGGCGCACCCGGACGTGCTGAACGTCCTGCTGCAAATTCTCGACGACGGCGAGGTGACCGACGCGCACGGCCGCAAGGTCAACTTTGAAAACACCGTCATCGTCATGACCTCCAACGCCGGCAGCGACCGCAAGGAGGGCAGCGTCGGCTTCGGCCGCAGCGTCAGCGAGCAGAACCGCGAGCGCATCATGAAGGCGCTCGGCGAGTTCCTGCGTCCCGAGTTCATCAACCGCGTGGACGAGATCATCTGCTTCAATCGCCTCGACGAGAAGAATTTCGTCGCCATCGCCTGCATCATGCTCGACGAGCTGGCGGCCAGCCTGAAGGAGAAGGGCTTCATCTTCACCTATGACGATGCCGTTGCCGCGTATCTGGCGAACAAGTCCTACTCGCTCACCTACGGCGCGCGCAACCTGCGCCGCACCATCCAGAAGGAGCTGGAGGACGTCATCGCCACGCGCATCATCGACTCCTACGACCACCCCGTCACGCAGCTGCGCGCCGTGATGAAGGACGGCGCGATCGACCTTTTGAGCCTATAATAAAAAGAAAGAAAAAGGGGAGAGAGGACATGAGAAATCCGTTCCGCAAGGACATTGAGCCGCGCTGTGCCTACTGCGCCCACGGCTCTGCGGTGAACGAGCGCGAGGTCGCCTGCTCGCGCAGGGGCGTGGTGGACAGCAGCGACCACTGCCGCCACTTCCGCTACGACCCTCTGCGCCGCGTGCCGCCGCGGCCCGCCTCGCTCGATCCCAAAGCGCACTCGCCGGAGGATTTTTCCCTCTGAGAGTTATATAAAAATGAAGAGAGAAGGACGCATCATGGAGATCAAAACCGTTTACGCCGTCTATTTCAGCGCTACCGGAAGGACCCGCAAGGTCGTCACCACCCTGGCAAACGCCATTGCGCAGACGCTGGAGCTGCCGCTCGAGACCGTCGACTTCACCCTGCCTGCCGCGCGGGAGGAGACCTATGCCTTCACGGACAAGGACCTCGTGATCTTCGGCACGCCGACCTACGCCGGCAAGGTGCCCAACAAGCTCCTGCCCTTTGTGCAGACCGGCTTTGCCGGAAACGGCGCGCTTGCCGTGCCGGTCGTGACCTTCGGCAACCGCAGCTTTGATAACTCCCTCGCCGAGCTGTGCGCGAGTCTGGAGAACGCGGGCTTCCACACCATCGCCGCCGGCGCGTTCGCCTGCCAGCACGCCTTTTCGGATACGCTGGCTGCGGGCCGTCCCGACCGCGAGGACATGACCGTGCTCGCGCAGCTTGGCGCGGCGGTCGTGACGAAGCTCGGCAAAATGACCGAGATCCCCGCGCCTGTTCAGGTCGACGGCGACGCGGACGCGCCCTACTACCGTCCCCTCGGACTGGACGGCGAGCCGAAAAACTTCCTCAAGGCCAAGCCGCAGACCGACCGGAGCAAATGCACCGGCTGCGGCGTGTGCGCGGCGCTCTGCCCGATGGGCAGCATCAGCCGCAAGGACCCCGCCGAGGTCACGGGCGTGTGCATCAAGTGCCATTCCTGCGTGCGGAACTGCCCGACGGGCGCGAAGTATTTCGACGACGAAGCCTTCCTTTCGCACAAGGCGATGCTTGAGCGCGACTACACCCGCCGCGCCGAGGATAAGCTCTTCCTGTAAAGCAGCAAAAAGGAGTCCCCTGTCCGTGCGGACAGGGGACTCCTTTTCATCACAGGAAGTTGGCGAATACTGAGGCGCCGGCCACGGTCAGCAGTCCGGCCACGACGATGGACAGGCCGCTCATCGCGCCCTCCACCTCGCCAATCTCGATGGCCTTTGCCGTGCCGAGTGCGTGCGCGGCGGAGCCGATGGCTACGCCCTTGGCGATCGGCTCGGTGATGCGGAACACGCGGCAGACGGCGACGGCGATGACGTTGCCGAGGATGCCGGTAATGATGATCATGGCGACGGTCAGCGTCACATAGCCGCCGAGCTCCTCAGAGACGCCCATGCCGATGGCGGTCGTGATGGACTTCGGCAGGAGCGTGACGTACTCCTCATGCGAAAGACGGAAGGCGAGGCTCAGCGCCAGCACGCTGCACAGCGTGGTGAGCACACCCGAGAGGATGCCAGCGAGAATGGCCCTCCAGCTGCTGCGCAGCAGCGCGAATTTCTCATAGAGCGGGACGGCGAGGCACACGGTCGCCGGCGTGAGCAGGTAGCTGAGGTACTTCGCCCCGGCGTAATACACCTCGTAGTCGATATGCGCGGTGACGAGCACAAGGATCGTGACGATGACAGAGAGGAGCAGGGGATTGAAGAGCGCCAGACGGAAGCGCTTTTGCAGCACCACGCCGAGCCCGTAGGCAAGCAGGCTGAGCGAAACGCCGAAAAAGACGGAGTGTTCAAAAAATTCCATGCTCATACCTCCTTGCCGCGGCGCAGGAAGAACTGCGTGACGCGGCCCGAAACGACCATGACCAGCACGGTCGTGATAACGGCGATGGCGAGATAGGCGAAGAACTTCGCGCGGATGATGCCCCATGAGGTCATCAGTCCGGTGGCCGCGGGAATGAACATCAGCGGCATGATCTCGATGAGAAAGAGCGCCGTATCGCGCACGTCCTCCAGACGGAAGACGCGCAGCTGCAGGCACAGGAACATCAGCACCAGCCCGTAGATGCTGGCGGGCACGGGGAGGGGGAGCAGGTAGTTGAGCACTTCTCCGGCAAAGGAAATGAGGAGAATGATGCCGAATTGCTTGACGTATTTCATAGGCGGCCTCTTTCGGGAAAAATAGAACTTGATTATAGGCGCGGCGGGGAGGAATGTCAATGCGCCGCGCGGCTTTTCTCTCAAATGAAAAGAGACCGCCCTGCGGGGCGGCCTCTTCCTGTTGATTCCGTATAGCTCACACGCCGCTTGCGCCGTAGTTGGAGAGCACGCGGGCGGAGGGGTCCTTGACGTCGCAGCCCTCCCAGTCCTTGTTCGGCATCCAGAAGTCCTTGACCATCTCGGCCTGCCCGGGGTAATACTTCTCGAACAGCTCGCGGTAGAGCAGGCTCTCCTTTGTGAACGGAGTCGCAAAGGAATACTGCTTCCGCTTTTCCTCGTACTCCTCGTCGGTGTACAGGCTCTCGGCGTATTCCTTGAGGTCGTCCACCATCGAGTGGCCGACGGCGTCGGAGAAGGCGGCTTTCTGCCGCCAGAGGATGTCCTCGGGCAGGATGCGGTCGGCGGCGAACGCCTCGCGCAGCAGGTACTTGCCCATGTGGTAGCTGTTGACCTTGAGCTTTGGATCAATGCTCATCACATATTTGACAAAATCGAGGTCGCCGAACGGCACGCGCGCCTCGATGGAGTTGACCGCGATGCAGCGGTCGGCGCGGAGCACGTCGTACATATACAGCTTGTCCACGCGCTTTTTCGCCTCCTGCTGGAAGGCCTCGGGCGAGGGCGCGAAGTCCGTGTACTTGTAGCCGAAGAGCTCGTCGGAGATCTCGCCCGTCATAAGCACGCGCACGTCGGTCTGCTCGTGGATGGCCTTGCAGCACAGGTACATACCCATGCTCGCGCGGATGGTGGTGATGTCGTAGGTGCCGAGCATGGCAACGACCTCTTCGAGCGAGGCGAGCACCTGCTCGCGCGTCATGATGACCTCGGTGTGCTCGGCGCCGATGAAGTCGGCGACTTCACGGGCGTACTTGAGGTCGATGGGGTCAAGGTCCATGCCGATGGCAAAGGTGCGGATCCTCTTGCCGAGGAGCTTGGCGGAGATGGCGCAGACAAGGCTGGAATCCAGACCGCCGGAGAGCAGGAAGCCGAGCGGCGCGTCGGCGTCGAGCCGCTTTTCCACGCCCGCGATGAGCTTCTCACGGATCTTTTTGCATACAGTGTCCAGATCGTCCCTGGAGTATTCCGTCACCGTGGTGAGGTCGGCGTAGCGGACGAATTTGCCGTCGGCGTAGTAGTGGCCCGGCGGGAAGGGCATGATGCGCTCGCACAGACCGACGAGGTTCTTCGCCTCGCTGGCGAAGAGGATGCCGCCGTCGGCGAGATAGCCGTAGAAGAGCGGGCGGATGCCGATGGGGTCGCGCGCGGCGACGAGACGGTCGGCCTTGGCGTCATAAATGATCATGGCAAACTCGGCATCGAGCTTGGCGAACATCTCCACGCCGTACTCGCGGTAGAGGGGGAGAATGAGCTCGCAGTCGGACTCGGACGCGAAGGTGTAGCCCTTGGCCTCCAGCTCCTTTTTGAGCGGACGGAAGCCGTACAGCTCGCCGTTGCAAACCGCCATGTCGCCGCCGAGGTGGAAGGGCTGCATCCCCTCCTCGTGCAGGCCCATGATGGCAAGACGGTGGAAGCCGAGCATACCGCGGCCGGCCTTTTCCATTCGGCTCATGTCGGGACCGCGGGAAATGGTGCGGTCAAAGTAAGGACGGATCTCCTGCTCCGTCAGGGTGGGGGAATCAAAACCGATGATAGCGCACATAAAAAGCACCTCCAGATAAAATAAAGCAGCGACGTCCTGTAAATTTTAGGACGAATCGCTGCGTATCCGTGGTGCCACCTAATTTGCCGATCCAAGGACCGGCCCCTTTGCGGGGTTCCAACAAACCCCTGTGCCTTAACGCCGCACGCCGCGTCTTTCCTACCGGGCCGAAGCCGTTCAGATCGCTGCTCCCGAGTGTTATTCGCATGGCCTCTGTGTATCGGGCTCCCACTGTCCCCGACTCGCTGTGACCGAATGGCGCATGGTACTTGTCTCGATCGTTGCATTTCGCTTTATTGGATTGAATGAGTGAATTATAGCCTTGCGGGAGCAAATCGTCAATATTGCAGATACCCAACGTTTTGCACAAAATTTTTACAAATTTTCGGCTGTTTGCATAAAAAAGGCGGCCTGCCTTGGCAGACCGCCCGAGAGAGCCTTTTTACTTGTGCAGCAGGGGGGAGAGCGGCTTGTAGATCAAAAAGCACAGCGCCACGTCGAGCAGGCCCTTGAAAAATGTGAAGGGCATATTGAACACGAGCAGACATTCGAGCAGACCGTCGACCGAGGGACGGATGGCCTGATACATCCCGATGATGGTCTCGAGCGGCAGGTGATAGCACACGACGTAGGCGGGGTAGACCACGAAGTAGTTCAGCGGAACGGAGAGCACCGCCATGAGCAGCGTGCCGATGACCGCGCCGAGCAGCGCGCCCCGGCGGGACTTGTTGCGCCGGTAGACAAAGCCGGCGGAGAAGGCGAACACCGACCCCATGAGGAAGTTGAACAGCTCGCCGACGTAGGCGGACGAGGTGCCGTGCAGCACGGCGAAGAGCAGGTTCTTCAGAAAGGCCACCACCACGCCGTAGACGGGGCCGAGCGAAAACGCGGCGAGCAGCTCGGGAAGGTCGGAGATGTCGAGCTTGACGAAGGCGGGGATGAGCGCGGGGATGGGAAATTCGATGAACATGAGCACAAAGGCGACGGCCGAGAGCATGGCGGTGACCGTTACCTTGTGCGTGCGGCTGCGGCCCGCGGCGCGGGCGGAGGGGATGGCGTTGACGTTGGGTTCGGACATGAAAAAACACTCCTTTTGTTCATTTTCCTTGAAAGAACGAGTCTTCCAAGGTGCATGACGCAAAAAGAGCGAGGGAATTGCGTGGTAACAGCGCGCAGCACATCTTCTCTCATCCGGACTGTGACCGTCGGTTCCGGAATCGCACCGGATCGTGCGGCAAAATTGCCGCTTGCGGACTATACCGCCGGTGGGGAATTTCACCCCGCCTCGAAGACCTGTATTTCAAGTTTGGTTAAAGCATAGCACAGCGCTGGAAAAAATGCAAGAGGAAAAACAACACTTTACAAATAAAAACGAATGTTCTATAATAAAAAAATAACGAGGGGAGGAATGCGTGTGCGCGGAAAACCGGTGAGCTGCTGCTTCACGGGCCACCGCCCGGCGAAGCTGCCGTGGGGGACGGACGAGAGCGACGAGCGCTGCCTGCGGCTCAAGGCGCGGCTGCGTGAGGTGATCGCACGCGCCGTAGAGGACGGCTACACGCACTTTATCTGCGGCATGGCGGAGGGCTGCGACCTCTACTGCGCCGAGGCGGTGCTGGCGCTGCGCGAGCGCCACAGCGAGGTGACGCTCGAGGCGGCGATCCCCTGCCCGACGCAGGCGGACGGCTGGAGCGAAGCACAGCGCGAGCGCTACCGCCGGATTCTGGAGCAGTGCGACTATGAGACGATGGTGCAGGAACGCTACACGCGCGAGTGTATGCAGCGGCGCAACCGCTACATGGTCGACCATTCCGACCTGCTCATCGCTGTGCACGACGGCCTGCCCGGCGGCACGCGCTACACCATCGAATACGCCCTGCGCCGCGGTGTGAACATCATCGACGTGCCCATCGAGGAATAGAAAAAGGACGGCGCAAAAGCCGTCCTTTTCTGTTTTCTTTATAAGTCGAACACGCCCATAATGGCGATGCCGATGACCACGAGAGCGATCATCGCGTAGTGCTTCCACGAGAGCTTTTCCTTGAGGAACAGGCGGCTCCACAGCACGCTCGCCGCGCAGTAGGAGCTGATGATGGGCGCGGACATGGCAAGGTGCTCGGTATCCGCGATGGCATAGATGTAGGCAAATTGGCCCGCGGTCTCGCAGACCGCGCCGAGGTACTTCGGCGCCTCCCTTTTGGGAATAAGGCGGTCCCTGCGGATCAGCACGACGTAGACGAAGCACACCACGGCGGCAAAGAGGAAGGTCAGCTCATAGGCACAGTTGGCGGAGGCTGCCACTTGCTTGGTGCATTCGTCCAGTGTGGCAAACCTGCCGCTGTCAAAGGCCTGCGCGGTCAGCGTTTCGATCACGCGGTTGTCCGCAAAGGTGCCCGCCGCGTCGAGCAGGCAGTAGGCCACGGGCAGCGCGAGAGCAAGAAAGCTCTTGGCGTACTTGCGGTTGCCCTCGGCCTGACGCGCCGCGCGCAGCTCGGGGTCCTCGGTCGCGTCCACCACGCCGAGACCGATCGCGCCGACGCAGACCAAAATCACGGCGAAGATGGCAAGCGGGGAATAATCCTCGCCGCCGAGGAACACAAGCGTCATCACGGCGACGAGCGCGCCGGAGGAATTGCAGATGGGCGACGAGACGGACAGCTCAATGTACCGCAGCCCCAGATAGCCGAGCGTCATCGAGCCGATGTAGAGCAGCGACACAGGCAGGTAGGTGAGGATGATAGAAAAGCTGATCTCCGTCCCGCCGACGAAGATCTCAAACGCCGCGTGCAGGCCCATGACGACGCCGACTGCCATGACCATCTTGAGATGGCTGAGACGGTCGTCCTCGTCGCGGCAGCCGATTTTGGAAAAGAGGTCGCTGCCGCTCCAGCAGAGCAGCGCGATGAGAGAAAGCCAGAACCACATATAGAATTGTCAAACTCCTTTATATCTGTCAGTATTTTGAGATCAAAAAACGGACAGTCTCCGGCGGGGGTCTGCGCCGGAAATGACGGTTGGTGAGGGGAGTCCTTCGGATCAGCATAGCAAGACCCTCCTGACAATATAGAGTCAGGGCAGTGTGACCAGCCCTGCGTCAAGCATTTTTTGCAGCGAGAGCAGCACGCCGAGCTTGGCGTGGTACCAGGTCAGGCCGCCCTGGTAGTAGACCGCGTAAGGCGGACGGATGGGGCCGTCGGCGGACAGCTCGATGGAGCTGCCCTGCACGAACGCACCCGCCGCCATGATGACCTGCGAATCGTAGCCGGGCATATCGCCGGGGACGGGGTCCACATAGCTGTCCACCGGTGCAGCGGACTGGATGCCCTTGCAGAAGGCGAGCATCCCCTCGGGGCTTTTCAGCTCGACGCATTGGATGATGTCGTGCCGCTCCTCGCTTGCGGCGGGAACGACGCGGAAGCCGAGGGACTCGTACACGGCGGCGGTGAACACCGCGCCCTTGACCGCGCCGGAGACGACATTCGGCGCGAGGAAGAAGCCCTGATAGAGCGAGGGCATCAGCCCGAGGTTCGCGCCGACCTCCTGCCCGAGTCCGGGCGCGGAGAGACGGTAGGCGCAGCGGTCCACGCACTTTTGCGTACCGGCGATGTAGCCGCCGATGGGCGCAAGACCGCCGCCGGGGTTCTTGATGAGGCTGCCGACGATCATGTCCGCGCCGACGTCGCTCGGCTCGACCGTCTCGACGAACTCGCCGTAGCAGTTATCGACCATGATCGTCACATCGGGCTTGACCGCGCGGCAGACAGCGATGGCCTCGCCGATCTGCGCGACCGAGAGCGTCGGACGCGGCTGGTAGCCCTTGGAGCGCTGGATATGGATGAGCTTCGTTTTCGCCGAGATGGCGGCGCGGATGGCGGGAAGATCAAAGCTGCCGTCGTCGAGCAGATCGACCTGCCGGTAGCTTACGCCGTATTCGGCGAGCGAGCAGGGCGAGGGGCGGATGCCGATGACCTCCTCGAGCGTATCGTAGGGCTTGCCGGAGATGGCGAGCAGCTCGTCGCCGGGCAGCAGGTTCGCGCTCAGCGCGACGGCGAGCGCATGGGTGCCGCAGGTGATCTGCGGGCGAACCAGCGCGGCCTCGGTGTGGAAGGCGTCGGCGTAGACGCGCTCTAAATTGTCGCGGCCCTCGTCGTCGTAGCCGTAGCCGGTCGAGGCGGCGAAGTGCGTGGCGTTGACGCGGTTCTTCTGCATCGCGGCGAGCACCTTCGCCTGATTGATCTCCGCGCGCGCGTCGATCTCCGCGAAGCGGGGGCGGAGCGTTTCGAGTATTTTTTCGCCGTAGGCGAGGACCTCCCCGCTCACGCCGAGGGCTTGGTAAATATCAGCGGCTGTCATATCAAGGCTCCTTTTTCAATGTATCGGGAAACTGCACGCCGTTGCACTTGAGGACGAAGCGCAGCGGGTAATCGCGGTCGAGGTAGTTTTTCTCGAACCACATATAGGTCGCGACGGGGAGCTGGCGCAGCTCGGGGGCCTCGCAGCGCAGGGCGTCGAAGGTCATGCGGTCGCCGGAGAGCAGCGCCGCCGCGACGTCCATCTGCCCCTCCGCGCGCAGGCGGTCGAGGCAGGCGTCCAGAATGACGGCGCAGGCGCGTTCCTCGTCCGTCTCGGCGTAGTCCTCGCGGTGGGCGAGCCAGTAGAGAAATTCGTCGGGGTCGAGGTCGAGATGCGTCGTGACCTGCGAGAGCTTGTAGAAGCCCGCGCGGTCGCTCGCCTTGAGCACGTCGATGAGGTAGGCGATGAGGTTTTCGTCGAGCATCAGGCAGTCGCAGAACACCTCGAAGGCGTGCTTGCCCGCGTCGGGATCGGGGGCCGGCTCGTCCGCCTCCCCGGCGGGAGCGGGCGGCTCCTCCGGCTGCGGCGCGCCGCCGAGCGCCATGCGCGCGAAGAGCGCGCGGGCGAAGTCCTCCTCGTTGAAGCCGTCTAACAGACCGTCCGGCAGCGCGTCGCCCGCCGCGCGGGCGCAGCGGCGCACGAAGTCCGGCACGCTGACGTTTTTCAGCGCGGCCTGCAGGCTCATCGCGCGCTCCTCGGGCGTTTCGCCGCTGAGGGCAATGCCCTCGGGCGCGGCAAGCGTACCCTCGCACAGCGCGTTCATATACTTGAGGTAATAATCGCAAAGCTCCATCGTGATGCTCCCAAATTTCAAAAGTGAATACAATGTATCATACCGCGCGGGAAAATGCAAGGGCCGCGCTTGCAAGGAGCGGACGGATATGGTAAAATCAAAATGAACTCATAGTGCGTGAGGAGAAAAGGAAAGGAGGAAGCAGGCATGAAGCACAAGCGGAGCCTTGAGGCACTGATCGTCGGCTTTGTGCTGACCATTGCGGTCAGCTTTTTCAGCACGAAGATAGCGGGAGCTGTGCTCGCTGTGTCGCTTATTCAAATGTTTCTCTTTTACCGCTGCCCGCACTGCGGGTACGGGCTTTACAATGTCTGCGGCAGGATGCCGAGCTGCTGTCCCAACTGCGGCGAGGATCTATAAAGCGAAGCCTGCCGCATCCGCGTGAAGGGAGTGTGAGCCATGCGAAGGACCCGCCGCAGCGGCGGATTTTTCCTCTGTCTGCTGCTGAATTGGGAGGGCGTCATTCCTGCGGCACTTTTATTTGCGCTGCACCGTTGGCGCGGCTGGCCGCTTTGGTGGGCGGGGCTCGCGCTCGCGCTCTGGATCGGCGGCATCCTGCTGTGGATGCTCGTCATCGGCTGGGCGAGCGACTGCGGCACCCGCCGCGACGAGCCGCGGGAGAACAAAAATCCCTATTCCGCCAAGCAGTACCCGAACAGCGGGTCTGCGGCGGACAAAAAGACGGAATAGACAGAACGAAGAAATGCGCGAGCGTTACCGCTCGCGCATTTGCTCAAAGAGGGCAAGATTCTTCCGCAGCCGCTCCTCCTGCGGCGAGCGCTCGACGGCCTTTCGGCAGGCCTCGGCGGCGCTTTCCGCGTCGCCGAGATGGGCATACGCCAGCGAGAGCAGGTCGTAGGGGAGGCTCCCCCAAGCGTCCGCCTCGCAGATGTAGGTGCGCGGGCGCTCCGTGATGGCAAGCGCGGCGCGCAGCACATCGACCAGCCCGTACCAGCGCTCCTGCGTGTAGAGGAGCTGCGCGTAGTCCATGTACGGCTCGCGCAGGTGCGGCGCCTCCGCGACGGCGCGGTGCAGCCAGCGCTCCGCCGAATCGTCCTGTTCAAGCGCGCGCAGGCAGCGGGCGATGTAGCGCATCGACGCGCAGCGTTCGTCCGCCCAGACGGCGGAGGGCAGCGTCAGGTGCCGCGCGAGCGTTTCAATGGCCTTCTGCCACTCGCCGCGGAACATATACTCCCGCCCGAGGTAGTGGCAGTTTCGGTCGTTCTGAGGGTCCTCCCGAACGGCCAGCTCCAGCAGCGGCAGGTATTGCCCGCGGGACTTCGTTTCGTCGGGGTGATGGTCGAGCTGCACGCCGGCCGCGTCCACGAAGCGCTCCGCGCCCTCGCCGGTGTAGGAGAGCGTCTCATGCACCGGACTTGCCCAGCGGTAGCAGCCGTTTTTGTGAATTTTATCCGCCCAGAACACCATGCCCTCGCTGCCGTCGGGGCGGAAGCTCCAGGTGTAGCGGTAGCGGGCGCGGGTGGTGTCCGGCTGCCATGCGCGCTCCAGCGCTGCGCGCCAGCCGGGGTGGAACTGCTCGTCGAAATCGATGGCGCAGCAGATGTCCGCGTCGGCGGGAATGAGCCCCAGCGACTCGTTCCGCGCCGTGTCGAAGCGCCACGGCGAGACGACCGTCTCGCCCACGATGGCTCCGCGTGCGCGGAGCTTTTTTACGGTGTCGTCGCTTGAGCCGGTGTCGAGCACGCAGACATAGTCGGCCTCGGACATTGAGTCCATGAAGCGGTCAACAAACTGCGACTCATTTTTGCAGATGGCGTAAACGCATACCTTCAAAGCGAATATCCCTCCCATGCTATGTAGGCGGCGCGGAATTTCCGCGCCGCGTTGCTTTGCTTCTCTCAGGTGGCGAGCAGACCCGCCGCGCGCGGACTGGCGAGCAGCGCGTTGAGCTGAGCCGCCGTGTTGCCGGGATCGGTGGTGTCTGCGACCGCCGCCGCGGGACTGATCGTCGCCGCAGGGCCGGTGGGGCCGACAGGCCCCTGCGGACCGTCAGCACCGACAGGACCCTGCGGGCCGGTAGGCCCGGTGGGTCCGATGGGACCGGCAGGACCGACAGCACCGGCGGGGCCAGCAGCACCGACCGCGCCGGTCGCGCCGGCGGGACCCTGCGCCCCCTGTGCGCCCTGCGGACCCTGTGGGCCGGCAGGACCCGTGGGACCCTGTGCTCCCTGCGCACCCGCCGGACCGGCAGGACCCTGCGGGCCTTGCAGACCCTGCACGCCCTGCGGCCCCGTGGGACCGATGGGACCGGGAACGCCCTGAATGCCCTGCACGCCCTGCGGACCGGTCGGCCCGATCACGCCGTAGGGCGGATACGGAGGCGGCGGGGGAGGCGGGAACGGACGCGGGCAGCACTGCTGGTCGCAGCCGCAGTTGTTGCCGCAATTACCCTGATAACGATTGATAGCGATCACCCTCCTTGATTTTTCGGCGGTGTGCCGCCGAAGCGCAGACGATACGCCTGCGTTTCAGTCTATGCGCGAGGATGCAAAAGGGTCCCGCCGTGTACGCGGCGGGACCCTCAGCGTGTCGAAAAAGTCTTTTCTCCCCGCTGAGCAAGTTTTCAGAACTTTATAAAAGTTCTGAAAACTTAGGATTTCAATGGCGCAGGACACCCTTCTTGGGTTTCCCGCGCACACTCTTCCTTTCCGTCGCGGAGAATTTACCACTTTATTGACAGTCTGAGGGTCCCGCCGTGTACGCGGCGGGACCCTTTGAAAAACGGTATTTCCTTGTGCGCGAGGCTTACAGCGCGGCGCGGAGCGCCTCCACGCGGTCGCACTTTTCCCACGCGACGCCCAGCTCCTCACGGCCCATGTGACCGTAGGAGGCGAGCTGACGGTAGATCGGGCGGCGCAGGTCAAGGTCGCGGATGATAGCGGTCGGGCGCAGGTCAAAGACCTTCTCGACGGCATCCTCGAGCTTCGTATCGGCGACTGTGCCGGTGCCGAAGGTCTCGACGAGCACGCTCACGGGATGCGCCACGCCGATGGCGTAGGCGAGCTGCACCTGGCACTTCGACGCAAGACCGGCAGCCACGATGTTCTTGGCGATCCAGCGCGCGGCGTAGGCGGCGGAGCGGTCCACCTTCGTCGGATCCTTGCCGGAGAAGCAGCCGCCGCCGTGCGGGGCGCTGCCGCCGTAGGTATCGACGATGATCTTGCGGCCCGTCAGACCGCTGTCGCCCTGCGGGCCGCCGATGACGAAGCGGCCAGTCGGGTTGACATAAATTTTCGTTTCGCTGTCGAGCAGCCCCGCGGGGATGGTGGGCTTGATGACCAGCTCGATCATATCGCGGCGGATGGTCTCCAGTTCCGCCTCGGGCGCGTGCTGCGTGGAGACGACCACGGTGTCGATGCGCTTGGGCTTGCCGGCCTCGTCGTATTCGACCGTGACCTGCGTCTTGCCGTCGGGACGCAGATAGTCCACAAGTCCCTGCTTGCGCACCTCGGTCAGGCGCTTGGCCATCTTGTGCGAGAGTGAGATGGCCAGCGGCATCAGCTCCGGCGTTTCGTCGCAGGCGTAGCCGAACATCATGCCCTGATCACCCGCGCCGTTGTCAAGGTCGCTCGCGCCGCTTTCCTTGTTCTCATAGGAGTTATCGACGCCCATGGCGATGTCGCCGCTCTGCTCGTCGATGTTGGTGATGATGCCGCAGGTGTCGCAGTCGAAGCCGTATTTCGCGCGGTCGTAGCCGATCGAGCGGATGACCTCACGCGCGATCTTGGGAATATCGACGTAGCAGCTCGTCGTGATCTCGCCCATGATGTGGACAAGGCCGGTGGAGACGGTCGTCTCGCAGGCGACGCGGCCGTTGGGGTCCTTTTCCAGAATGGCGTCGAGCACCGCGTCGGAGATCTGGTCGCAGATTTTGTCGGGATGCCCTTCGGTGACGGACTCGGAGGTGAATAAACGCTTTGCCATGATTCTTCTTTCCTTTCTTTTCTCGCGGGAGCACAAAAAAAGCGCTCGGCCGAATCGGTCGAGTGCGAAAACTTTTTGCTTTCCCTCATCTTTCGATTCGTTCGACGGATTTGGCACCTTGCGCTGCAGGTTGCCGTGGTATCATCGGGCCGTTCCCTCCACCACTCTTGATGAAGTATGAACTTGTCTGGTATTTGCTGAAATTATTCTACCCGGATTCCCATGTGATGTCAACAGATATTTCAAGAATTTGTGCAAATGCTTGACTTTGCCCTTTCTTATGCTACAATAGCCACAGCAAGAAATGCGAGAGTCATCGGAGGACCTGCGGCCGCAGCCGCAGCGGTTGAGAAGATGTCGGATGCGTCCGGTCAAAAAAGGGACCGGATTTTTTTTGCTCATTTTCAAGAGGGGAGAGAGTGTCATGGTATTCAGCAGCGCCAGCTTTCTGATCTTTTTCCTGCCGTGCCTGCTTGTCCTGTATTTCCTTGTGCCGCGGCGCTGCCGCTATCTGAGGAACCTTGTCCTGCTGGCCTTTTCGCTGGCGTTCTATGCCTGCGGCGGGCCGAAATTTCTGCTGCTCATGCTGCTCTCCATCGCCATCAACTACGCCGGCGGGCTGCTGGCGGGACCGGCGCACCGCCCAAGGACGCGGCGGCTCGGCATGACGCTTGCCGTGGTGCTGGGGCTTGCGCTGCTGGGCTGGTTCAAGTACGCTGGCTTCTTCGGCGAGATGCTCCACGCTCTGCTGCCGGTCGTTCCGGTGCCGCAGGTAACGCTGCCCATCGGCATCTCCTTCTTCACCTTTCAGGGCCTGAGCTACGTCATCGACGTGTACCGCGGCGACGCCGCGGTGCAGCGCGATCCGCTCAAGCTCGCGCTCTACATCGCCTTCTTTCCGCAGCTCGTCGCCGGTCCCATCGTGCGCTACACCACCGTCGCGGAGGAGATCGACGAGCGGCATGAGTCCGTCTCCGAATTCTCCGCCGGCGCGGTGCGCTTCCTCTTCGGCCTCGGCAAGAAGATGTTGCTGGCGAACGCCGTGGCGCGGATCGCGGATGCGGCCTTTGCCGCCGTTATGCCCTCGGTGCTCTTCGCGTGGCTGGGCGCGGTGGCGTACACCTTCCAGATCTACTTTGATTTTTCTGCCTATTCCGATATGGCCATCGGCCTCGGGCGAATGTTCGGCTTCCACTTTTTGGAGAATTTCAATTACCCCTATGTCGCGCGGAGCGTCACGGAGTTCTGGCGGCGCTGGCATATTTCACTTTCCACCTGGTTCCGCGACTATGTGTATATCCCGCTCGGCGGCAACCGCTGCTCGAGGGCGCGCAATGTGTGGAACCTCTTCGTCGTCTGGTTCCTGACCGGAATGTGGCACGGCGCGAGCTGGAATTTCATCGCCTGGGGACTTTGGTTCTTTGCGCTGCTCGTGGGGGAAAAGCTCCTCTGGGGCAAGGCTCTGGAGCGTCTGCCGTCGCTCGTGCGCCACGCCTACGCGATGGTGCTGGTCGTATTCAGCTGGGTGCTCTTCCGCGCCGAGACGCTCACGGCTGCGGCGGCTTACTTCGCCGCCATGTTCGGCAGCCGCGGCGCGTGGTGCGGCAGCCGCGTCGTCTATTACGCGCTGGAGTTCTGGCCGGAGCTGCTGTGCTGCTGCATCGCCGCGCTGCCGGTGAAGCAATGGCTGGAGACGGCGCTTCAAAAGCGGGACGCCGCGCCCGCCCGCGCCGTGCTGACGTGGGGGCCGAAGCTCGCGGCGATGACGCTGCTGACGTGCTCATACTGCAAGCTCGTTACGGGATCGTTCAATCCCTTCATCTACTTCCGGTTCTGAGAGGAGGTGCCGCTATGAAAAAATTCAGCGAGTGGGTGATGGCCCTGCTCTTTTCCGGCACGCTCCTGGTCTTGATGGCCGCGACCATCCTGCTGCCGAAGGAGCGCTACTCCTACTACGAAAACCGCAACCTCTCCGCCTTCCCTGAGATCAGCGTCGAGAGCATCGCAAACGGTAAGGTCTTCGGCGAGCTGGAGACCATGTTCTGCGACTATGCCGCATGGCGCACCGCCGCGCTCCGCGCGGTGACCTGGTGCGACCTGAATCTTTTCCACCGCCCCGTGGTGAACGAGGTCGTCGTCACGCCCGACGCGCTGCTCGAGGAGCTCTACACCATGCCCGACACCGCCGAGGACATTCTGCGCGAGGCCGACACCGTGGCGGCGGACAACGCCGCGCTGCGCGATCAGATCGAGGCTTACGGGGGATACTACTGCTATCTCGCCGTGCCCTGCCAGTACGCCTACTACGAGGACGAGTACCCCGCCTACCTCGAAAACCGCGCCGCCTACACCGCCGCCGAGCGCGCGGCGCTCCGCGAGGCCATGGAGGCGCAGGGCATCGCCTATGTGGACATGGGCGAGATCTTTGATGCCGAGGGCCATCTGCCGGAGTTCAGCTCAAAGGTGGACAACCACTACGGCCTGCGCGGCGCGTATGTGACCTACCGTGCGGCGGCGGAACGGCTCGCGGCGGACGGCTGCGCGCTCCGCGTTCCCGAGGAGGGGACGGATGTGACCTTTTCCGCGCTGCCCAATCCCTACATGGGCTCGCGCACGCGCAAGCTGCTCGGCCTGCGCGGCAACGATGAAAAGCTCCTCACGGCCTCGTTCGCCGAGGACATCCCCTTCACCCGCTTCGATAACGGCGCGGCGGCGGAGGCCACGGTCTACGCGCTTCCGGGCAGCGACGCCGAGCCGCTGACCTACGGCCTCTACATGGGCGGCGACATTGCTGAGACGGTCATCCAAACCGACCGCCCCGAGCTTCCCAACGCCCTGATCTTCGGCGACAGCTTCACCAATCCGGTGGAGTGCCTTGCCTACTACAGCTTCAACGAGCTGCGCTCGGTCGACCTGCGCCACTACACGGTGCAGAGCCTGAGCGACTACATCGCGGCCTATCAGCCCGACGTGGTGCTGTGCGTCCGCGACTATCAGAGTCTTCTCCTGCGGGAGTTCAACGGAGATTTCTTCAGTTAACTGCCGCAAAGCCGGACAGAAAGGAGGCAGAACGCCTTGCGGATCACGCTTTCCGATCATTTTACCTACCAAAAGCTTCTGCGCTTCACGATGCCCAGCATCGTCATGATGATCGTCACCTCGGTCTACAGCATCGTGGACGGCTTCTTTGTCTCCAACTGCGTGGGCAAGAACGCCTTCGCCGCGCTCAACCTCATCTTCCCCGTGCTCATGGCGCTCTCCGCCTTCGGCTTCATGGTCGGCACCGGCGGCAGCGCTCTCATCGCCAAGACCCTCGGCGAGGGGAAGACGAAGGAGGCGAACGGCATCTTTTCGATGCTCGTCGCGATCCTGGCGGTCGGCGGCGCGGTGCTCGCCGCGGTCTTCTTCGTGTTCATCCGACCGATCTCCTATGCCGTCGGCGCGACGGAGCTGACCATCGACGACTGCGTGCTCTACGGGCGCATCCTGCTCGTCTCGCTGCCGCTCTTCATGCTGCAAAACAGCTTTCAGAGCTTCCTTGCCACGGCGGAAAAGCCGGGCTTCGGGCTGAAGGTGACGGTGTTCGCGGGCTTGACGAACGTGGTGCTCGACTTCCTGCTCGTCTATGTCCTTCCGTTCGGCCTTGCGGGTGCGGCGCTCGCCACCGCCCTTTCGCAGGCGGTCGGCGCGGCCATTCCGCTCGCCTACTTCCTGCGCGAGAACGACACGTCGCTGCGGCTCGGACGGCCGTGCTTTGACCTGCGCGCGCTTTGGCGGGCCTGCTGTAACGGCTCGAGCGAGATGGTGAGCAATCTCTCCGGCTCGCTTGTCGGCATTCTCTACAACATTCAGCTCATGGCCATCGCGCGTGAGAACGGCGTGAGCGCCTACGGCGTTCTGATGTACGTCGACTTCATCTTCAAGGCATTTTTCTTCGGCTATTCCATCGCCGTCACGCCGGTCGTCGGCTACCACTACGGCGCACAAAACCATGCGGAGCTCAAAAGCCTCCTGCGCAAGAGCCTGATCATCACCGTGCTCGTGAGCCTCGTCATGACCGGCGCTTCCGTGACCCTTGCCGGCCCTATCGCCGACCTCTTTGTGGGCTACGACGCGGCGCTGCACGATATGACGGTCAACGCCCTGCGCATCTACTCCGTCTCGTTCCTCGTCTTCGGCTTCAACATCTTCGGCTCGGCGTTCTTCACCGGGTTGAACGACGGCACGGACAGCGCGCTCATTTCGTTCCTGCGGACGCTGGTGTTTCAGGTCGCGGCGATCTTGCTGCTGCCGAGGTGGCTGGACATCAACGGCATCTGGCTCGCCGTCACCGCCGCGGAATCGCTCACGCTGCTCGTCACCGTTTCGCTCCTTGCCGCGAAACGGAGAAAATATCACTACTGAGCCGAAAAATTCCCGCCGCGCGGCGGGAATTTTCGCGGAATTTATAATTTGGTCATGATTTTTTCCACCGCATAGGGTACAATGCAGGATAAGCTATTTTCACGATCGGAGGGATCGACCTTGAATTCTCTGCGCCGCCGCATCGACCGCTTCTGCGTGCTGCATCCGAACTTCGGCATTCCGAACCTGATGCTCTACATCGTCATCGGCAACATCGCCTTCTACCTGCTCTCCCTGTTCTCCACGCTTGACGGAGGCTCCTTTTACTCCATTCTCAGCTTCAGCTGGGCGGGGCTCAAGCAGGGGCAGCTCTGGCGGTTGCTGTCCTTCAGCTTTTTGCCGACGGACACGCGACCCTTCTGGCTGCTGGTGAGCTGCTATTTCTATTACTGGATCGGCTCGACGCTCGAGCGTGAGTGGGGTACGGCGAAGTTCACCATCTACTACCTCAGCGGCGTGCTCCTCACGGCGCTCGGCGCGGTCATCACGAGTCTGATCACCGGGTACGACTGGCAGGTGGCAGGCGCGACCTATGTGAACCTTGCCATGTTCTTCGCCTTTGCCACGCTCTATCCCGACGCGCAGGTACTGCTGTTCTTCTTCATTCCGGTCAAGATCAAGTGGATGGCCATTCTGGACGCGTGCTACTTCGCGTATATCATCTTCTTCTGTGCCGTCGGGCGCTACTGGATCGGCGTGGTGCTGCCGCTCGTGGCGCTGCTGAACTTCTTTGTGTTCTTCGCACCGGAGCTGGGGCGCTTTGCCAAGCGGGAGCAGACGCGGACCAAGCAGGCGGCGCACTTCCACAACACCGTCCGCCAGACGCAGCGCGAGCAGCAGAGCCAGGGCTACCGCCACAAGTGCGCGGTCTGCGGCCGCACCGACGTCACGAATCCGGAGCTGCAGTTTCGCTACTGCTCGAAGTGCGCGGGCTATCACTGCTTCTGCTCCGACCACATTTTCAATCACGTCCACTTCACGGACGAGAATCCCTAAGGAGGCATTGTTATGGCATTGACCAGAGAACAGGCATGGGAGCTGCTCAACGAGTACAACAAGGGTGAATTTCATCTCAAGCACGGCCAGATCGTCGGCGACGTGATGCGCTGGTACGCAAATGAACTGGGCTACGGCGACGAGGCCGACTTCTGGGAGACCGTGGGTCTCCTGCACGACCTTGACTTTGAGATGTATCCCGACGAGCACTGCATCAAATCGCAGGAGATCATGCGGGAAAAGGGACTGGATGAGCGCCTGATCCGCGCGACCGCCAGCCACGGCTACGGCCTGCATTTCGACGGTCTGCCCGAGCCGCAGCACGAGATGGAGAAGGTCCTCTTCGCCACCGACGAGCTGACCGGCCTCATCGGCGCGGTCGCCCTCATGCGCCCGAGCAAGAGCGTGGACGACCTTGAGGTCAAGTCCGTCAAGAAGAAGTACAAGGACAAAAAGTTCGCCGCCGGCTGCTCGCGCGAGGTCATCGAGCGCGGCGCGGAGATGCTTGGCTGGGATCTCGATACCCTCATCGAGCGCACCATCCTCGCCATGCGCGCGAGCGAGCACGTCGATTGACACGAAAAAAAGCGGGCGCCTTCTCAGCGATATGCCTTTGCCTGCGAAAAGCTGGCGCAGGTGGGATTTG
>OLQA01000971.1_pt1 | contig 26843 bp, 30 predicted proteins | sample 1673151 | NCBI WGS metagenome assembly OLQA01 (sample SAMEA3136760, study PRJEB25190) | human gut metagenome | biome: human gut; feature: human-associated habitat; material: faeces | place: Austria | collected 2013
TTTATCGCTGATCGCGGAAATGTTGCCGGCGTTCAGCGTTGTGTTGTCGGTCAGGATCAGTCTTTCTCCTCGATAATTACTTTTGTGTTGGCGTTTTCAAAAGACCTTTGTTGACAAAAGCGGCGCGCTTGACCGGGAAGGGCATATACTGTAGTTTTGCAAATCATATTTCGCAAAAGATTGCGAAACTCAACTTCAAACAAGCGAGACATATGCAAAAATCAGCGAAAGTGTATTGCGAAAAGGGAAAAAATATGGTATACTGTATTCATCAATACAGGCAAGCTAACAAAAACATATATATGAGGCGGATATAATAATCAAGCTGTCAATCAGTTACAACAGACTGCGGAAGCTGCCGATCGATAAAAAATGAGCAAAGCAGATTTGTGCAGGGCTGCGGAGATCTCTCCGAATACAATGACAACCCTTCGCCGTGACGAAGATGTATCAATAGCTGTTCTTAAGAGAATTTGTGAGTATTTCGGTTGCAACATCGGTGACATCTGCGATTTTGTGCAAGAGAAAGTATAGGGTTAGAAAGAAAATTGATTTTGTATTTTCCTGTTGCTGTATATAAGAGACGGTAAAAAGAGGTGTGCTGTAATGAAAAGCATCCATAGAGAAACTAAATATCCACCGAAATTTGTTTTTGGCGGGATATATGGCGCTTGCGGCAATCTCGTTTTGCGGGAGGGTCAGATTTTTGACGCCCTGAATTTGGAAAAACAAATGCTTTTCGGTGCCCTATCTCTCAGCCATCTTGATGGCGTTCCGCCGAATTTGTATTGCTGTCGCATACATGACGTGTCAGGAAAAACAGATAAAATTAAATATAGAACGAAAGCAGAGAGAACGACCTTTCGAGAAATCGGCATGCGCTCATTTAATAATGCCGATCAATGTGCATTTGCACGTCCTTAGGTTCATGGGGTTCTCTGCTTTCGTTTTTTATAAAAGGTAAATTCGTGATCGGGAAACAAACACAACCGGCAACGACCAAAAGAAGGAAAAACCATGACGAACGAAAAAATCAACCGCATCAGGGAACTTGAAGAAAAGTTATCGTATCTGATTGAAGAGAATATGCCGCTTAAGCAGAAACTTTTGCTCCTGACGGAAGCACTTTGGCAGACGCACGACGGCGGATATTGCGAAGCCATGGCAAATCAGATTCTCGGAGAAATGGAAAACGAAAAGACACTTGCCCGGGAGAAGAACTGTCACCACAAAAAACACATCTTTGAACCGAGAGAGCTTTTGAGAGAACAGGACAGTATTTATTGACAGTACTGAAAAATTCTGAGGTCCGAATGTAAAGAAAGATCATTTTTCCTGCGCACTTCTGATGCCGAAGTTTTTCTCTTTTAATGCCGAAAGCGATGGCTTGCAGAGGCTACAGGATTAAAAGAAAAGAGTGAAGACAAGTCTTTTCAGCATGTCGTATAATTTCTTAAGTTCGTTTTATTGTCAATAGTATTAGGGAGGGAAATCACATAAAACAGCTATTTGGTAGGCTTGGATCTACATCAATGATTGAAAAAATAAAAGAAAGTGCAGTTTCCGTAACGCCGATTGCGGCGATCGTTTTATTGCTTTGTCTATGCATCATCCCGACGGAATCCGAACTTCTTTTAGCCTTTCTTGTAGGGGCTGCTTTCATTATCCTCGGAATGGGGCTTTTTTCGCTTGGGGCCGAGCAGTCAATGACGCCCATTGGAAATAAAATAGGAACAGCACTCACTAAAACGCAAAAAATGCCGCTTATTCTTGCGGTTAGCTTTGTGCTTGGCGTTGCGATAACCGTAGCGGAGCCGGATCTTCAGGTCCTTGCCAAGACGGTACCGCATATAGACTCTTTTCTGCTGCTTATAACTGTCGGCGCAGGAGTAGGGCTTTTTATGGCGGTTTGCATGCTGCGTATTTTCACGGGTGCGTCGTTGCGGCTGCTTCTTGTGGGATGTTATGCAGTCATTTTTCTCCTTGCATGCTTTTGCGACAGAGATTTTCTCGGTGTTGCTTTTGACTCCGGCGGTGTGACGACAGGACCGATGACCGTACCGTTTATTCTTGCTATGGGGGTCGGTGTATCCAATATACGAAGTGACCGCAAAGCAGAGGCCGATAGCTTCGGACTTGTTGCATTATGCTCTGTAGGCCCGATACTTGCCGTGCTGATTCTTGGCTTTTTCAATCCCGGCAGCGATGCCGTAGCCGATCTGAATCATGCCGTTTTTGCGGACAGTACAGAGATAGGAAAGGCCTTTCTGTCGGCAATTCCCGAATATATGGCGGAGACTGCGATAGCACTTCTTCCGATTATTGTGATGTTTTTTCTGTTTCAGTTTTCTCTGATTAAGATGAATCGCCGAAGCCTTGCAAAAATACTGTTCGGCATACTTTATACATATGTAGGGCTTGTGCTTTTCCTCACCGGAGTAAATGTTGGCTTTTCATCACTTGGAGCACAGCTTGGAGGTGCAATTGTTTTATCGGATGTAAAGTATCTGCTGGTTCCGCTGTCGGCGCTGCTTGGCTGGTTTATTATATCTGCGGAGCCGGCGGTAGCCGTCCTGGAAAAGCAGATCGAGACGGTGAGCGCAGGAGCAATACCCGGTCGGACGATAAAAATCAGTCTGTCTGCGGCTATTGCAGTCGCTATGGGTATTTCGGCATTGCGTGTGCTGACGGGGATATCGATTCTCTGGTTTCTTGTTCCCGGCTATATTATTGCGATTACGCTGTCTTTTTTTGTTCCAGACATATACACAGCAATTGCCTTTGACTCCGGCGGTGTTGCGTCCGGTCCCATGACGGCAACCTTTATGCTGCAGTTTTTTATGGGAGCAAGCACGGCCTCCGGAGGCAGCGTCCTGCGAGATGCTTTTGGCGTCGTAGCAATGGTGGCGATGATGCCGCTGATCTCTATACAGACAGTGGGCTTCGTCTATGAAAGGAAAGCAAAGAAAACCGCACCTCGGGAAGAACACTACGGAGATATGGAAATCGTTGAGCTTTGGGAGGATGTCGCATGAATTACATACTGACAATAATAGATCCCGCAGCAGAATCTTTGCTTACCAAGATATGCGTGGAACTGGAGATTCCCGTATCAATTGTCTTTCGCGGACGTGGGACAGCGGTAAAAAGCATGCTGGATCTTCTCGGAATAGAATCGCATGACAGACGTGTTTTTATAGCGATTGCCGATGGGAAAAAGAGCAAAAGATATATAGAGGAGCAAAAGAAAAAACTCCATCTCGGAGTGCCGGGGCACGGCATTACGGTTGCTGTGCCGGTGAAAAGTGTCGGAGGAGGACAGGCGGTGAGTTATCTGAACGGAAACAGTACGGGAGCAAAATACACAAGACCCGAGAAATTTGATTATGAACTGGTCATGGCGATTGCAAATGCCGGTACTACGGATATTGTGATGAATGCTGCGCGTGCCGCTGGGGCGCGTGGAGGAACGGTAATACACGGTAAAGGAACCGGCTCGGGAAATGCACAGAAGTTTCATCACATTTCGATAGCAGATGAAAAAGAAGTCATTCTGATTGTTGCCGCTGCGGAAATAAAAACGAACGTCATGTATTCAATTCTCGAAAAGGCAGGACCGGGAAGTGCGGCCGGAGCACTGGTTTTTTCTCTTCCCGTTTCTGAGGCGGCAGGTTTCGGATTTATCCAAAGTGAGAATTAAACGGTAACTGCCTGAAACGGTGTTTAACAGTTGGTTTAGAGTTTAAAGGAAAGGAGAGATATCTACATGACAGTTAAAACAACACGCCTAAAGACGGCTTTTTTTGCCGGACACAGAAAACTGCCATCGAATATGGAGCAGATTTCGGCGGCTCTGGAAAAAGAATTGACAGCACTGATTGAATCCGGATACCGTTTTTTCGGAGCCGGAGGCGCGACCGGGTTTGATACGGTCGCCGCTTTGTGTGTTCTGAAGCTTCGGGAAGTGTATCCTCATATCCGACTTATTCTGGTTCTGCCGCACCGTGCACAGGCAAAGCGCTGGAGCAAGAAGAATATCGCAGTATATGAGGATATCAAGGAGCGTGCAGATAAAGTGGTATATATCTCTGATGAATTTACACGAGACTGTGTATACCGCCGTAACCGGCATTTTATAAACGGAAGCAGCATGTGTATCTGCTATCTTTCAAGGGAGGACAGCGGAACCGAGAAAACGGTGCGCGTAGCCCGAAAGGAAGGCCTTCAAATAATTAACATCGCCGAAAAAGCCTGACGGCAAATCAGGGCAAAAAGGTTTACGTGATGTCAGTGAGTCTGGTTATCAGACTCACTTTTTTATGAGAAAAAACAAAAATTTTAAGTATCCCCTTGACAAACGCTTCTGTAACTATTATAATTACAGTATAACATGTAACCAAAAATGTTACAGAAGGATTTTATATACCAGGGAGGTAATCGTTACGAACAGTTCATTCAGCATTGCCGTCCATGCGCTGGTCTATCTCAATCACATGGAAAAGATACTCAGCAGTGAGGAGCTGGCACAGAATGTCTGCACCAATCCTGTGCTGATACGCAAGGTTATGTCCAAACTGAAAAAGGCAGGTTTTGTGGATACCAAGAGCGGCAACAACGGAGGATATATATTTATCGCCAATGCCGATAAACTCACACTGGAGCAGGTTGCTGAGGCGATCGACGCAAAATTTGTCGGTTCACCGTGGAGAAGCGGTGATATGGATAAGGAGTGCTTGATTGCCTCGGGAATGGGTGAAGTTATGCAGAACATTTACCGGCAGCTTGACGAGCGCTGCAAAAAAAGTCTGGGCGGCATTACTGTGGCGGATATTGACCGAAAGATACTGAAGCATGGAAAGGAGCCGACTGTCAATGAAGAAATATAGCTGAAAATCGGTGCAGCTTTCATTTCTTTAATCCGATAAGCAGTCGTCTTTTGTACTGCGGTTGTTTTCCTCTGCCGATAATTTTGAAGGCGTCCGGCCGGCATTCTCAAAACCGATATAACCCCTGCCGCTTTTAACTGCAGGACGACAGCCACGGAATGCGCTGAACAATGGTGCGCAGCCGAACCGGAGACTCCCGCCTTGGTCATGTATTTGAAGGGGACCCGGATTCGCCGAACGGTGTGCGCTACTGTATCAGCAGTGCGGCGCTGCGTTTTGTCTCCCCTGTGAAAAAATGGAAGCTGAGGGATACGGATATCTTTTGTCCCTCTTCAACCGACAAACAAAGGAGGTCGACATGGAATTTATTATTACCTTTTTAGAGGGCTTTATTTCCTTCATTTCCCCCTGTATGTTGCCGCTTTTGCCACTCTATATCTCGTATTTTGCGGGCGGAGCGGACAAAAAGCACAAAGTATTTGTGAGAGCACTCAGCTTTGTGCTGGGTTTCACTGTCGTGTTCAGCTTGCTTGGACTGTTTACCGGCACACTCGGCGCATTTCTCAGGGAATACAAGACCGTTGTCAACATTTTCGGTGGATTGTTGATTGTTGTATTCGGTTTGTCTTATCTGGAGTTTATTAAGCTTCCGTTCTTTAGGGGGATGCAGAGCGGACGGACGGCTGATACCGCAGTGTCGGCATTTCTGTTCGGTGTTATTTATTCTGTAAGTTTGACACCGTGCATCGGAGCTTTTCTCGGTTCGGCACTGGCACTTGCCGGGGCATCCGGTACGGCGGTAAAAGGGATGCTGCTTCTCGTTACCTATTCGCTGGGGCTCGGTGTGCCGTTTCTTTTGTCGGCACTGCTGATCGAAAAGCTGAATACGGCTTTTACCTTTATTAAAAAGCATTACCGTGTTATCAATATTGTTTGCGGCAGTTTTTTGATTCTCATCGGCATTCTGATGGCATGCGGTCTGATGGATGCCTTGGTATCAATCTTTTCAATAGGAGGAAATTAAAATGAAATTTGACCCGACAAAATTCAGATTACCGGGATTTTTTCGAAAGCTGCTGCAAATCAGGCAGATGAAATATGTGCTGCTTTCCGTTGCTTTTTCGGTGCTTATTATCGGCGCGGCGGTGATTTACGGCGAGCTTTCAAAGCGGTATGAGCAAGAAATACAGCCACCCGCCCGCACGGAGCAGACGACGAAAACAAAACCCGGCACCAAAGTGACGAACGAAAAAAAGAACGCTGAAGCTACGGGTACCGGAGAAAACACTGCAGATTCCTCTTTGGAGAGCGCGTCAGCAGTGGATCCCGAAAAATCGCTTGAAAAAGAAACGGAGCGAGTTTCGGGTACAACAGAGCAACCTGTCCGCAATTCCGGTGAAGAGGCTGCACAAAAGCCACCGACGTTTCCCGGAACGTCACAGCCACAGACGAACACGGAAAAACCAAATAATACAGAGAATCCTGCCGGAACAGCAAAACCGGAACAAGGGATGCCAAATATAGAACCGCCTGCTACGGAACAAACGGAAACAATCGCTCCTGAAACAGATCCTCCGGTAACGGATGATCCTAATAAAAACACTGCCCCCGATTTCACGGTGCTTGACGCAAACGGCAAAAAGATTAGCCTGTCGGAAAAATTCGGCAAGCCTGTTATCATTAATTTTTGGGCAACATGGTGTCCTCCGTGTAAGAAGGAGCTTCCGGATTTTGACAAGCTCTGCAAAGAATACGGAGACAAGGTGGTCTTTATGATGGTAAACCTGACAGACGGCAGGCGTGATACTGTGGAAGGAACAAAAAGCTTTGTTTCAAAGAACGGTTATACGTTCCCGGTGTATTTTGACACCGAAAACAACGGCGCTGCTGCCTACAACGTTTCGTCTATTCCGCAAACCACCTTCATAGACGCAAATGGAAATGTCTATACAACACGCATCGGGGCAATGAATGAAGCTGCGCTTCGCAGCTATATCAACGCTTTGCTCGGAGGATAACGAAATGAAAATTACACTAAACCCCGATAAAAGCGTTGTCAATACAGTTAGGGACGGACTCCGGCGCACCGGTGGCTATTGCCCCTGCCGACGCGAGAAAAAAGAGGAATATAGGTGTATCTGCGATGAGTTCAAGGCGCAGATTGAAGATCCGGCCTTTGAGGGCTACTGTCATTGCATGCTATACTATAAATCCAACGAGGGATGAGGTTCCGTGTGAAACGGAACAGAAATTTACGATTTCTCCGGCACTGCCGGCAGCGCTGCTTGCTGCTGGCAACGCAATAATGAAAAATGCACGTATAACACCCCCGGTGTCATGAAAGAAAGCACCTGAAAAACTTTAAAAATCACTGACGGAGGTAAAAACAGATGCTGAATATTACAAAAAGCAATTTTGAAAAAGAGGTTATTTCCTCTGGAATTCCCGTTGTTCTTGATTTCTGGGCGACGTGGTGCGGGCCCTGCCGGATGCTTTCTCCCGTTCTCGATGGTCTTGCTGCAGAGTACCGTGACAGGGTGCGCTTCTGTAAAGTCAATGTGGATGATGAGCCGGAGCTTTCTGCCCGTTTCGGTATTGCAAGCATTCCGACGCTGATTTTCTTCAAAAACGGTGAAGCTCAAAAAAGGGCTGTCGGATACCGTGAGAAATATGAACTGGAGGAGATGCTGAAGGAACTTCTCTGAGGTGTTGTTGCTGCGAGTTGAAAAATGGTGCTGATACACGACTTTTGCTTCTTATGATTTTGTGACAATTTTCAAGCGTTTTTGCGGTGAATTGGCTGCTTCGTTTTGGTATACTTATGTTGCGGGAAGGAAAACCGCAAATAATATTAAAGGAGCACTTACTATGAAAAGCAAAAAAAACGTATTTGCAGCAGTTCTCGCTCTCGTACTTACGCTGAGCATTGTTGCCGTATCTGCAACTGCTGCTTCGGCGAATGGGAAGAAATCGGGAGAGTGTTCGGCCGATCCCTGCATTGCCGCCGCAGATGTTTCCGGTGAATGTGCCGGACAGCCGCTTGAAGGCTTTGTTAAAAATCTGAGCTTTCTGAGCGAACAGGAAAAATCGGCTCTGCTTGCAGACCTGGCCGAAATTGAAAAGTATGAGAATCAGATCAACGAACTCTACTCCCGCATGACAGATGAAAACGAGAAACGGCTCTGCGATGAGATTGACACCCTTGATGAAAAACTTACGGCGGTTCTCGAAAGAAACTCGGAACTTTGGGATCGCGTCAACGATGAGTATGATCAAAAGATAGCGGCAAACGAACCGGACATGACTTTTGAACTGAACGAAGCGGATTTTGATAAAGATTGCCCGGCTGAGGAATCCTACGAGAAATTCATCAAGGGAATGAGCTCACTGACCGAAAAGGAGAAATCGGCTCTGCTTGCAGACCTTGCCGAGATCGAATCGATGGAAGCGCAGATTGATGAGCTTTACTATCGCATGACGGATGAGAACGCCGACCGTATTTATGCAGAGATCGACGCTCTTTACGAAAAACTCGACTCGCTTCTCGACCGAAATGCGGAACTTTGGGACCGCGTCGACGCCGAGTATGATGAGATGATAGCGGTAAACGAGCCGGATATGACTTTTGAACTGAACGAAAACGACCATGCGGTCTGCGGAAAAAGCAGATGAATTATACGTACAGAGCCGTGTCGGAGCGGCACGGCTCTGTATCGGTTTTTGGGGGAACCATGAAACAGCTTATCTATATTGCGGAGGATGAAAAAAATATAAGAGAAACTCTCCGGAGCTTTCTTGAAAATGACGGATATGAGGTGTGCGCGTTTGAAACAGGCGACGCGCTTTTAGGCGCGTTTTTTAAAAGACGCTCCGATCTTGTTATTTTGGACATTATGATGCCCGGTACCGACGGCCTTACCTGCTGCAGCCGTATTCGGGAAAAAGATAATGTGCCGATCATTCTTCTGACGGCAAAGGATACCGAATACGACTACGTCAACGGTATTCTGCAAGGTGGTGATGACTATCTGACCAAGCCGTTTCGCCCGACGGTTCTGCTGATGCGTGTTAAATCTCTTCTTCGCCGTGTGGAGATGGAGAGGGGCGGAGATCCGACGGACAGGGATATTACCGTCGGAGATTTGCGCTTTTCGGGTGATGAGAAGCAGCTTTTTTGCAAAGAAAAGCCTATTGCGCTTTCTCCGAATGAGCTGAAGATGCTCCTCTTTCTGATGCGTGGTGAGGGCAAGGCGTTTTCACGCGACGAGTTGCTTAACCACATTTGGGGATACAATGACGTGGTAGAAACCAGAGTGACCGATGAAACACTGCACCGCATACGCAGCAAGCTTTCCTCGGCGGACAGCAAGGTGCAGATTGAGACGGTCTGGGGTTACGGTTACCGTCTGCGATCGGACGGAGGGGGGAAATGAAGCATATAAGAAGAAAAATCACCGTAGCTGTTCTCGGTACGATGCTGTTTGTTTTTGCGGCGCTGCTTGCTACCGTTAATATTTTTATTCCGGAATATCTGACGTCAGAGGCGCAGAAAGCGATACTTTTGGAGGATGAGCGTAAGGACCCCATCCCGCTTGCCGAAACATTGGACGATCCGGAGGAGCATTTTCTTACATCCAGCGTTCGGTATCTTGAAGTTGAAGAGGGCCTTACAGAGTTCGAGCACCTTTCAAAATCTGAATATCAATTGAGGGAATACTGCCGGAAGGAAAAGCCATCCGCTGATGAATTTCATAAACTGAAAGTCGGCGGCAGCCGATTTGTTTTCCGTCTGTCACAGGCCGAAGCCGACGAATATGAGGACGCATATTCGTATATCCTTTATGTAGATATCGGAGCGGTTATGCAGTATTCGGTTTATCTGAATGCCGTTTTTTTCGCGGTGCTGACAGTGCTCAGCGTGCTGATCTGTCTCTTTGGCTGGAAACTCGGCGGCTATGTTGAAAAGGCGCATGAATCCCAGAAATGGTTTTTCCAAAATGTGTCGCACGAGCTGAAAACGCCGATGATGGCTGTTCAGGGCTGCGCGGAGGGCATTCACACCGGGGTTTTGAATCCTGTAGAGGCATCCGGGGTGATTCTGGAAGAAGTGGAACAGATGTCCGATTTGGTGGAAGAGCTGCTCGCGCTCTCCCGATTGGAGTCGGGACAGGCCAATGCTGAGTTCCATTCAACGGATGTCCGTGAGATTTTATATGACTGCCTGCGCAGTACGGAACAACTGGCGGAGCGGAGAAAACTGTGCATCACCCCCTGCTTTGACGAAAAACCTGTTTTGGTGAACTGCGATGAAGTTCAGCTTTGCCGTGCGTTTACAAATATCATCACCAATGCGCTGCGTTATGCAAAGGTGAAGATAGAAATTGATTGTAAGGCGGACAGAGGCAAAGCCGTTGTCTGTATCCGTGACGACGGGGAAGGAATTGCGCCGGAGATGCTGCCGCATATTTTCGACCGCTTTTTCAGCACCCGCAAGGGCGGAGCCGGAATCGGGCTTTCACTCGCAAAAGAAATCGTGTTATTGCACAAAGGAACGATATGTGCCGCAAACGACAGCGGCGCAGTGTTCGAGATCCGTCTGCCCCTGAAATAAATAACCGGGGAGTAGCCGCAGTGCCCGATTCACAGATGCGACTTTAATAATTAAACATTACAGCGAAAGGAAACCATACTATGAAGAGGATTATTGCACTTGCACTTGTCGTCGTCATGGTTCTCTCATTTGCCGCCTGTGTAAAACAGAACGGCGAAAACGGGACAACCATGCCTTCCGATATTCAGAAAGGCCAGGCCAAAAGCGCATTGGAAATTCTTGAAAAGGTCTGGAGTAAGTATTCAACCGACGAAAAATTTCCCGCGACAGGCGGTTCCGAAAAGCATATGAAGGAAGATATGCCCGGAAAATTCGATGTTTCCGATGCAGAAGCTCTTGACTTTGAGCTTGGTTTTCCGAAGGCGAAAGCCTCAGAGATTGATGATGCTGCCTCACTTATGCATATGCTGAATCAGAACAACTTTTCCTGCGGCGTATACCATGTTAAAAGCTCCGGCAACGCCGAAACGCTTGCCGGAAAAATGAAAGAAAATATTCTTGCACGCCAATGGCTGTGCGGATTCCCCGAAAAGCTTGTTATTCTGACCGTCGGCGATTATATCGTTTCCGTGTTCGGTGCCGCTGAAATGACTGACACCTTCACCGCAAAACTGTCTGCCGAATACGGTTCGGCAAAACAGCTTTTCAATGTGCCTATCGCATCATAAAACAGAGCCATGCTGTTTTCAAGCATAACGTTTCTTTATTGCTTCCTGCCGTGCGTTCTACTCGTGTATTTCGTTGTTCCCGACCGTTTGAAGAATCTTGTGCTTCTTTTGGCAAGCCTGTTTTTTTACGGTTGGGGAGAGCCGAAGTATCTCGTTTTTATGCTTGCGGCGGTTACGCAGTCATATATTGCTGCGCTTTTGGTCGAACGTTTTCGCGGGACAAAGATCGCAAAGCTTGCGGTTATCGTTTCGGCAATCGCAAGCCTCGGTCTGCTTGCATATTGCAAATATGCGGATTTTTTTATCGGAAACTTCAATGCGGTAACGGGTCTTTCCATCCCGCTTCTGAAGGTGGCTCTGCCGGTAGGCATCAGCTTTTATACATTCCAGATTCTGAGCTATGTCATAGATGTTTATCGCGGCGATGTGCCGGCACAGCGCAATTTTATTGATCTTGCCATGTATGTGGCGATGTTTCCGCAGCTGATAGCCGGCCCCATTGTCCGCTATTCAGATATTGCCGGGAGCCTGAAAAACCGGAAAACCACGCTTGCCGATGCGTCGGAGGGAATTACGCGCTTTTCCGTCGGACTTGCAAAGAAGATCCTTCTTGCAAATTCGGCGGCACTTCTCGTGTCCGAATTCAAGGCGTACGGCGAGAAAACCGTGCTGTTTTATTGGCTGTACGCCGCGGCATATATGCTGCATATCTATTTCGACTTTTCCGGATATTCCGATATGGCGATAGGACTCGGACGCATTTTCGGATTCCGGTTTTCCGAAAACTTTAACTATCCGTATATCTCCTCAAGCATCACGGAGTTCTGGCGCCGCTGGCATATCTCTCTCGGCAGCTGGTTTCGCGATTACCTTTATATTCCTCTGGGCGGAAACCGTGTAAAGCCGATACGCAATGTTGTCAACATTCTTGTTGTGTGGGCGGCCACCGGCTTCTGGCACGGAGCTTCATGGAATTTTATTCTGTGGGGGCTTCTTTATGCGGTGCTTTTACTGTTTGAAAAATACATTCTGCACCCGAAAAGACGGTATGCCGTGCCGATGCACATCTACACGATGCTGTTTGTCATGCTCGGATTCGTACTGTTCGATTCGGCAAGCATTGCCGACGCATTCATGAGCTTTAAGGCCCTGTTCGGGTTTGCCGGAATTCCCGTCGCAAACACGGTATCGCTTTATTATCTGAAAAGCAACCTTGTGTTGCTTAGTGTCGCTGCTGTCGGCGCGACATCCTTGCCAAAGCGGATCTATGAAAAGATCGGAGAGACGGTGGGCGGCAGCCGGGTCCTTGCCGTTCTGACGCCGATAGCGACGGTCGCTTCGATTGCCGTATGTACGGCGTATCTGATCGACGGTTCGTTCAATCCGTTTGTCTATTTTCGGTTCTGACTTGCATTTTCAAAACCGGTTTACCGGAGGAGTATAATGAAGAAATTCCAACAAATATTGACTTTGGCGCTGTCTCTCGGTTTTATTGCGGTTTTTGCTGCTTGGTTCCTGCTTTTGCCCGATGCCGAAGAATCTATAACGGAAAGACGGCACTTGGCGAAATGCCCCCCGCTGTCTCTTTCGTCCGTTGCAAACGGCAGCTTTATGAACGGCTTTGAAAAATATATGCTCGATCAGTTTCCGCTGCGGGGCGGCTTCCGAATACTCAAAGCCGCCGCAAATGCCGGGGTGTTTATGCAAAAGGATAACAACGGACTTTATTCCGTCGGAGAGCATCTCTCAAAGCTTGATTTTCCGACGGACTTCGATTCAGTCGACCGTGCTGCACAGCGGTTTCGATATGTGTATGACGCTTATCTTCGGAATGGCGGGACAAAGACATATCTGTCGGTGATACCGGACAAAAATTTTTTTATCGCATCGCCAAACGGATATCCCGATAAGGATTACAGGGCTCTTGTCGAACGCCTCGGAAAAGGATTTCCGGAGGCAAAGTATATTGATGTTTCAGGGCTTCTGTCGGCTGATGATTTCTATTATACCGATTTGCACTGGCGCCAGGAAAGAATACTGAAAGTTGCCGACGAAATTGCGGATAAAATGGGCGCGGAGCGGATAGGACGGTGTGAAAAGCATGACGCGGGCATTTCTTTTTACGGCGTCTATTACGGTCAGGCAGCCCTCCCGCACGCACCCGAATCCCTCAGCTATATCGATAACTCCGTGATACGGGGGCTTAAGGTATATAACGTTGAAACGTCGTCAGACATTCCTGTTTATGACCTCAGCGCTGCCGCAGGCAGAGATCCTTATGAAATGTTCCTCGGCGGTGCACGCTCGCTCATTACGGTCAAAAATCCGAATACCGAAAAAGAACGGCGACTTGTTGTTTTCCGCGATTCGTTCGGCAGCAGCATAGCACCGCTTCTTACAGCGGGCTATTCCGAAATAACGCTTGTCGATATCCGCTATATCTCGCCCTCCGCTCTCGGAAAGCTGATTGACTTCACGAAAGCGGACGATGCGCTGTTTCTTTATTCCGCATCGGTCATCAACAACAGCGAGACGATAAAGTAATGCGGAGCTGCATCTATGATGAAAATGAAAAAACCGTCCACCCTGTGCCAAGATACAGAGCGGACGGTTTCAATAAAGAAGATAAAACGATGGCAGTGTTATGAAGAGAGCACAGCGTGTGTTTCTTACGGTCGAAAGTCAAGGCAACTTGTTTGAAAAGTCAGGCGTCAAGGTAAGGGCGCGCAAGCCGTCAATATTAGTCAGTTCAATACATCCCTTTGATTTTTGAATCAGTTTTTTGTCATTTAGCTTTTTCAGAGTTTTGGTTACACGTTCGCGGCTCGTTCCTATGTGCCGTGCAATATAGTCGTGAGTAAGGTGTATCTGTATCTTTCCGTACCTGTCGTATTCGGCCACAAGAAAAACGGCAAGACGCCTTTCCAGACCGTGAAACAGAATCCACTGCATTGAATCCATAACCAGATTAAATCGCTCGGCAATCAACTCATATGCAAAGCAGCGAAAATACAGGTTATTTCGCATCAGCTGCTCCATAATCGACATATTGATAACGAGAACCTTACTGCAGCAGTCTGATGTGAGAAACACCTGAAAGGATATTTGGTTGAACAGGCTCAAAGCGGAAAATATGCAAATACTTTGATCGCAAAGAGAAAACAGGGTGATTTCTCTGCCGTCCGGCGACAGTAAATACGCCCGGATTCTGCCCTCAACCAGCATCATAAGCCCGATGTCTTCGCCTGCCCTGGAATGAAGAATGTATGAATCTCTGTCAAAGGAGCGAATATAGGCGTTATTGCGAAGCATATCCTTTTCGGCATTGTTCAAATGCTCCCAGAACGGCAGCGCGTGAAGATGTTTTGTTGTTATGTTCATCGGGCGCACTCCTCTCACTATATGATCATTATATCATGCTTTTGCACCGTTGTACAGTGCCGCAGGCACATAGAAAAAGGGGAAACATGACTTAGACCCGGAAAATCGACTCCCGAATTCGTATAAAGAGTTTGGAAAAATACCGCAAAAAAACGCCGGAAAAGAAGTTGACCAAAAAAACGCTGGGTGTCAATATTACTTACATATATGTGCATTTTCATATTTGGCAAACCTGTCGAAAGACAAGAGCTCAAGTTAAGTGTCTAATCGGAAAAAATCCGTATGATTGACTGCCCGCACTTTTTAAGATTGCGGGCAGTTTTTTTGCGAAAACGCCCTGAACAGTGCCTGAGTCACATATGGTATGTATTTACAGCACAGACAACGGGTGACTGCTATTGTATAATTAAAATGTCATAATAGGTTTGCTGTACCCGTTACCGGAAATTATGCAGATCGCTCGAAAAAGGATGTTAGTAAAGAGAAAGAGGGACAATGGTATGACCGCATTTGACGATGTCCGGCACGGACTGGGTTGCAGTTATATTTCGGATACCCGGTTTGACATGCGAAGACCGGGGACCTCTCTTAAATTGGAAATGCATTTGTGTGGTCTTGATTATACAAAGTATCCGCTGGAGGAATTGGAAAAGCTGTACGAGTATTTATTTGGTGAGGTAACCGTTTTTTACGACCATATCGAGGCAAAAAGGAAATTTTTAGAAGCCATAAAAATTTAACAGCAATAAATAAAAACTCTTTTGGAGGACTGTCATATGGCAAAAAACAAAATATCAAAAAGAATCCTGTTCATTGTTGGGGCGGTATTGTGCTGCATTTTCGCAGTAATTCTTGTCTGTAACCTGACGATTATTATAAAGGGCGTTGTAAATCCGAAGGTTCCGCCGTCGGTATTCGGTGTCACGCCGATGGTCGTACAGTCCGGCTCCATGAGCGGCAATGCCGCGGATCACATTGAGGTGGGGGACCTGATTTTTACGGTTAAGCCCGAAACGGACAAGCTGAAGGCCGGAGATATTATTTCCTATATGGACGGCAATATCGCAGTTACGCACCGCATTGTCAAGGTGCAGACCGCCGCGGACGGAAAGCGCAGCTTTGTGACAAAGGGCGACGCCAACAATACGGAAGACCCGGCGGTCGGTGAAGACGCTGTGTTCGGGCTGTATAAGGGCCGCATCCCGGGGCTCGGCGATTTCGCCATGTTCCTGCAAAAGCCGCTGGGTATGGCGGTATTTATCGGCATTCCGGTGTGCGCTTTTATTATCTACGACATTATTCGCCGTCAGCGAAGTTCCGGCAAAAAAGAGAAGGAAACCGAGGCGCTGAAAGCGGAGCTTGAACGCCTCCGTGCCGCTGCGGGAGAAAAGAATCCCGAAAAAGAAGACGGCGGCAATATATAATAACGGTATCTTCCGCCAAACCGGTGCCACAGCCGGACGAAGCGGTGATATATATGAGGGTAATTCCTCACGTTGGGGCGATTTTTGTCGTCTCACGAAATCCGGATGGCGGTATTTTATCGTCTCAACAATTATTACATTAGGAGGAATGTTCCATGACTTCAAAAAAGAATTGGACGCTGAGAGCAGCGGTTCTCATGTTTGCTCTCGTACTTATCACCTCATGCTTTGTCGGAGGCACCTTCGCGAAGTATGTAACCAGCGGCAGCGGCACGGATTCCGCCCGTGTTGCTAAGTTCGGCGTGACTGTTACGGCAAACGGCACAATGTTTGCCAAGGAGTACGCCACCGATGATCAAACCGTGGTCGGAACGATTGCCAAGTCGGTAATTTCCACCGATAAGGTTGTTGCGCCCGGCACGGAAAGCAACGGCGATTTTGTTGCAGCTACCGTTACCGGCACTCCCGAGGTGGCTGTCAGAGTATCGTATAAATTGGACACCGCCACCCTGCAGCTTGAAAACTGGAAGGACGGCGACGGCCAGTTCTACTGCCCGCTGGTATTCAAAGTTAAGACCCCCGACGGTAACACTGTGATTTCCGGTATGGAATTCCAAACTGCCGAGGCTATGAAGGCTGCTCTTGTGAATGCTGTTGCGGCATATACCAAGGACTATGCTCCCGGCACAGACCTTTCCGGTAAGGCTGCCGACACTCTTGCGATTTCCTGGGAGTGGCCTTTCGAAACGGGTACAGACGCTGACAAGCCTGCAAACAATGTAAAAGACACTTTCTTAGGTGATGAGGCTGCTGCAGGCAGAGCCGCAACCGTCAGCCTTACGCTTGCTACCACCGTAACTCAGATTGACTAAGGTTCTGATTTACGGCTTCTGTACAGTTGTATATCCCCCGTCATGTGGCGGGCGGGGGATCTCTTCGGGCTGTATGCAGGGCTCCCGACATCTGTTTGCCGAGAGCTCTTTATATGTCCCGAACCCCTGTAACCCTGTCGTTTTGCCGGATTGTCCGGTTGCTTTCAAGCGAGGTGGCGTATGAATAACTCCGAAAAAATGCGGGAATGGATGTTTCCTGCCATACTGATACTCTTTATATTACAGGTTATGCTTCTGCCGGTGGTGATAGGTCTTACCTATGCCGTTCCCGCAGAAAGACCTGAGCACATCCTTACCTACAGGACCGGCTCGCTTGTTTGGGATAAGGCTACCCCGGTGCGCCCGGATGGCTCGGCGGATCTTTCATTCTTTGAAACGCTGTATCAGAATGTAAACGCTGATAACGCCGAAAAGGTGCTGGCGCCCGGCACCGAAAAAGACAGCGTAATACGGCTTAAAAACGATACGAACAGGGAGATAACCTATACTGCCGTGCTCTGCTCGCGTTCCACCTCCTCTGATCTTGATATCGGCGCGGCTCTTTCCGGGGACGGCTTTTCGGATGTCTCCCACGATACGCTCCCCGAAAACATTAAGAAGGAAACAGTTATCCGTGCAGTCGGCGGTAAGCTTGGCGCAAAAAAACTGCAGGATTTTGACATAAACTGGTTTTGGAATTATGAGGACGGCGCAAATGCAGACGAAAGGGATCGCATTGACACATATCTCGGCAACAAGGCTGCAAACGGCAAGGCGGACGAGGCGACGCTCGGGTTTTATATTGTCGTCCGTGACGGCGGTGAGATCGTGCCTTCTCCTCAAACCGGGGACAACACCATGATCGGCGGTTATGTTGTGCTGATGATCATCAGCGGCGGAATGTGTCTGTTCCTTGCCCTTACTCGGAAAAGAAAGGAACAAGGATGAAAATTGAAAAAGCACCGATCGTCTTGTGGCGGATCCTGCAGGCTCTGATTCTTATAATTGCAGGTGTCGTTCTGCTTGCCAATCTGTATCGTCTTGCAGCGAGGGAGATATTTAAGGTGAAGGCTCCGACCGTGTTTGGTTATTCCTCCGCCGTTGTGCTGACGGGCAGCATGAGCGGGACCATAGAGCCGGACGATTTAATCATTACTCATAAGCAAAGCGATTACATAGTCGGCGATATTGTGATGTATCAGACAGGCAGCACGCCGGTAACGCACCGCATCATCTCCGAAACCGAAAAAGGCTACCGCACCAAAGGCGACGCAAATAATACCGACGATGGCACGGATATCCCGAAGGAGGGTGTAGTCGGGAAAGTGGTGCTGGTGATTCCGAAAATCGGGGCGGCTATCCGCTTTGTGCGGACTCCGATCGGAATGCTCAGCCTGTTTGCCGCAATCATTTTAATTACCGAGTTGCCGAATCTGATCGGATATATTCGCCGCAAGGGCAAAAAACGGGAGCACTGAAATCGAACAAAGGAGGCGGAAATTGATGCACAGAGAAAACAAAAACCGAAGACCGAAACCGCGCCTTCCTTTTTCTGCCGTTTTGTCGTATCTTGTGCTGCTTGCCGCAGCGGTGTCCGGCGTGACCTTTTCAAAGTACATGGCAGGTACAACGGTAGGGGACACGGCGAGAGTAGCAATTATGCGGGATATCACCGTTACCGAAACCGGAAATTTCGCTGAACCGGATAAGTGGGTTATTACCCCGGGCGTTGATATGATAAAAAACGCCGTTGTGAATTTCGAAGGCAGCGAAATGGCATGCTATGTGTTCTGCGAGATAAAAACGACAGGCTGGAGCAGACTTGATGAACACAGCTTTGCTTTTTCCGGCGGCAGCGAAAATATCCTCGGCTGGGCGGTAAATAACGGCTGGAATTATCTTTCCGGTAACGGGAGCGAAGCAGTGTATTATCGTACAGTCAGTGCCAATGCCGTGCTGCAGGCGGATGTGTTGGCGGAAGGCGGCAAAATAACCGTCAGCGAGAATATCACCAAAACACAGCTTGACAGTTTGCCGAAGGATATGCAAATTAAAATCAGCGCCACAGCGGTGCAGTATAACGGCTTTTCCGAGGAAACCGGAGCTGAATATACGGAAGCACAGAGAGCCCTGGCCGCATGGAACGCCGTGAAAAACAAATAACGCCCCACAGGAAAGCAGGTGGATAGTATGAAAGGAAAATATTTGGCAAAACATCATAGGAATACGGAACATACAGGGCTCAGAAGACTGCTTTCGGTTATTCTGTTCCTTTGCCTGCTTACTTCTGTTCTTCAGATACAAATGATAACGGCATTTGCCGCTACAAAGATTGATTCGGTGACTGTTACACAGGAAGGCAGAAAAACAGAAAAGCTGATCCTGCCTCAAAACGAAAGAGCCACCCTCAAAGCCGAATGCTCCCCGAATACGCAGAATGTTGCCTATCAATGGCAGATACTTGCGGATATCAAATCAGAGCTTTGGGTGAATATTTATGATGCGACAAATTCGTCGATGTCGCTGTCCTACGCCATGCTCGGATCGCTTTTGGATGAATCGGGCAGCGCCTATGTCCGCTGCAGGGCAACATCAGATGAAAACAGCCGATATTCCGAGGCTGTCTGTGTGACGGTTGCGTTTAATGCTCTCGCAGATGCCGAATCCGTTACCGTGCGGAACGGGAACTCTCCGGTGCGAAAGGCTCCTGCCCGTGCGCCGAAGAGAAATCCGGAATATGTGGATATTTCCATAAATTACTTAGACGCCGTGTCCGGTCAGCCTATCTACACGGGATTTACCGCACAGATACAGTACGGCACCTCTTATTCCAACACCGTTATATCGCCGACCTATCTCGGATATGCGCCGTTTTATAATGCAGCGGATCCTTCTGTCACCGTTCCGGAGGGCGGCACGGTGGATGCGAATGACGACGCAACGGTAGTTGCTCTGAATATTCCGGCAGACTATGCAGGGGCGCAGTATGTCGTAAATGTCTATTATAAGGCAATTGATGTGCCCTATGCCGTGCGGTATTACTTTCAGAATATCAACGACGATATGTATAGCGAGAATATGGGGCTTTATCGCATATCCTCTGCCAAAACCGGCACGATTATTTCCAACGAGCAGTTGGAGGTGCAGGACGCGGAGACGGTAAAGGGCTTTACGAAGCTGTATCATTATCCGGAAGCGGTCGCCGCCGACGGCTCCACCGTTTTTCAGTGCTACTACGACCGCAATTATTACATGGTTAAATTTGATATGGACGGCGGCTACGGCACAGAACCGGTATATGCCCGCTACGGAACGCCCTTTGTTGTAAACGCGCCCACCCGACACGGCTATGTGTTTGACGGCTGGGACGATGTGACAAGCGGCACCGGCGACAATGTCAAAGATACTCTGCCTGCCACAGTGCCCGACGCGAACTGCACATATAAAGCTCTTTGGCGCACAGTCGACACCACCTACACGGCGGTGTATTGGCTGCAAAATGCAGATGATGACGAATACAGTTATGTAGGCAATGTGAAAAAAACGGCAAATTCCGGAACTGCTGTTTCCGGAGAGGATGATATCACGACAGAAACGAATATCTGCGGAAATACCGATGAAACACATACCCATAGTGCGGATTGCAAGCCCGACAAGCTTCGTTTTTCTCGGTTTGACCATGCAGATCAAAATGTGACGGTTGCCGGAGACGGGTCTACAATCGTAAATGTGTACTATGCACGTAAAGAATATACACTGCGGTTTTACTATGCCAAGGAATACAACCCGACAAAGGATCAGGTCAGCCCGACAGGGACAGAAACCGTATACTATGTTGTGGGCGGAAGCACTTATAAATTCGGGCATCAGTATGATGGGTATATAAGTTCAAGGGCGGATAATAAACGGCCGTTTGACAGCAGCGGAAATGTGCTGAACGATATCGAAAGTTTGCTGTACAACATAAATACAAATCAATGGGGCGCTGTTGAGGCGTTGCCGTCTATAACCCCGGCCGAGGGCGTGCAGTATACTACGGGAGTATATCCGTCATCCGAGGACAATACAAATGATGGATATACGAACAAGGGCGACAGGTTTCACTATCTTGAATTTACGGCACGATACGGTGCGGACTTGACAAAACTATGGCCGAGCGAAGTATTTGACAGAGTTCCTATTGTCGGAACCCATACGGCAAACGGTGCACACAACCATATGACAGAGGGTGATGATTGGGGCAAGTATGCCTACTTTGCCGGTTGGAATGGGGAATACAATGTAAAATATAACTGGGATAATACCAATGCCACGATAAAGTGCTATTATCCGATACTGAACGAAACCTTACTGTATGACAGCCGCTTTATCGATGAATTCGGTGATCCCACGACAATCAATTTTCTTGCTTTTTACGATAACGGCGCAAACATCAGCTGGAGCAAGCCAATAGAGTGGATATATGAGTTGTATCTGCCTCTGCGTGACGGCGAAAGCGAAGACGGGCTGACGATACGGACGTATAACGGGAAAAAATATAAGCTGTATAATACAGTGTACGCCAATGACGATAATGACGGTTCGGGCGGCATTGGACACCAAACCTATCCTCCGCTGCCGGGATTCAAGTATCCCGTGAATGAGCGTGAATGGGAGGATAACGGCAAAACCGCAGACGGCCGCCATTCAAACATCGCACGGTTTTATTATACAAGACAGAGCCACAGCCTTACGCTGCATAACTACCACGAGGTTTACGGCCGGTTTGACGTACCGTACAACACCTCACTTGATTCTTATACCGTCGGGGTCGTTCCGGATTACCCGGCAACTCTGGAACAAAATGCGTATACCTTCGGAGGATGGTATAATTCTCCGGGATGCTTCCCCGGAAGCGAACATAAAGTCGGCGAAACCATGCCTGCCAAGGACGTCGGCCTGTACGCCAAGTGGACCCCCGTAAATCACACGGTCCGCTTCTTCCGCACCTACGACGATATGATTGCCTTTGAAACGACAGGCAATGCAAACGGTATGATTGAAACACGGGAGATAACACACGGCAGTGTGCTGGGAAGTGTGGATAATCCGTCGTTTTCTTCAGGCGGGCTTGCGTATACCTTCGGCGGTTGGTTTTATATGCGTGCCGGGCACAAAACGGCGTATACGCCGCTTGATATGCCTGTTACAAAAGATATGAATGTCTTTGCCGACTGGGGCACACACTCGGCACAACCCTACCGGATCCACTATGCTCTGCATGAGGGAGAAGGTGACAGCTCTTGGCTGGGGCTTCTTAACACAGCCGCAAATGCCTCGCCTGAGGACAATAAAACCTATAAAGTAACAAATGACGGCGAGGAACGCACCTATGTATACCTGACATCGGACAACAGGTATCACCGCCTGATCGCACCCGATTCCGCCGGTTTTGCCTACCAGGGGAATACCCGTACCTTTTATCCGAAAGCGGGCGACCCGCTTAACGAGCTTTATCCCGCCTATAACAGCGGCTATTATCCTACGGTTGCCAGCCATTCCGTTACGGTGGAGTACGAGGAGAATAAGGAAGATCCTGTGCATAATGTATTCACCTTTACCTATGTGCATGCGGCGAATATAGCTTATCGGGTGGAGTATCGCTATGCGGATACCGGAGCCCTGATAACCGCTGCTCCGGGCGGAGGAACGGTGACGAAACATTCAACCAAGGCGGTTGTGACAGAGCGTTTTGAGGTCATTAAAGACTATATTCCGGATGCTTTTTACAAGCGGCTGATTCTTGCTGTTACGGATGACGGGAACGGCAACTATGTGGGATCTTTGGATAATGTTGTAGTGTTCTATTACAGCAAAAATGAGCAGAATGCCTTTTATGCGGTACACCATATGCTACAGAAAACCGATGCCGCAGGAGAAGATTTTACGCAGGACGCAAACGGAAATTACGTCAACTATATCGAAAGTGACGCTCTAACCGAGGGGATCGGAGATATCGGCTCTATGCATGATATCGTACCGCAGACCTTCAGCGGATTTACGGTATACGGCACGGGATATATCAAGGATGTCGGTACAACACAGCTCCTTGATGCTGAAACCAATCCGCACTTTACCATTACTGTACAGGTGCAGGGCACAGAACTGTATATCTTTTATATCCGCAACACGCAGAGCTACAAGGTGTATTATCTGCAATATGGAACGGATATCAGCAATCTGTCCGACCTGACTTATACCGGCGATCCTTCAAACGGCGTGCTTCTTCCGATTGAATCCGGCACAGGCACTTTCGGCGCTGACGTAACGGCATCGGCAAAGCAGGTTGGCGGAATGAACTGTGTATCAAATTTGTCGCAGACAATTATCCTCAGGGCCAACGATGCACAGAACTATATCATATTCTACTATGCGCCTTTGCAATATACCGTGGAATACAAGGTATGGCAGTATGGCGGCGGCACGCTCAGTCGGACAATCGAGGTCGTCAACGGTGTGGTTGGATTTTCCGGCTCGGGGGGCTCGGCGAAAAGCGGCTATCGGTTTGACGGCTGGTATATGGACGAAGCGTGTACGGTGCCGGTGGGTGACAATGGGACGGTTACAGATAACAAACTTGTGCCCACGACCCTGAAACTTGATGCTATGCCTAAGGTCAATGTGTTTTATGCTAAATTTGTTCCCGTTCTCGGCAGCATGACAATCGAGAGACAAAACGGAACGGCCGATGAGGGCAACGGCGACAGAGTGTTTGTTTATCGTATTACCACAGCAGATGATCCCGCATTTGAAATGTATGTTTCAATCAAGGGAACCGGCAGCGTGACGATTAAGGATATGGTTTGTCGTGAATACACGGTAGAACAGCAAAACGATTGGTCATGGCGGTATAACGACACATCACAGAAGATGACCGTTTCCGAGGGAACAACTTCGACGGTTACATTTGGCAGTGCTCCCGTTAAGAATAAATGGCTTAACGGCAACAGCGAAAGGATAACGAACAGAAAGGGGTGACGCCGCAATGTCGAAAAGAATAAAGCATTGGCTGATTGCGGCGGCTGCCCTGGGTGTTGCTGTAGCCGCGGGGGTGACCTTTGCCTTTATGTTCAAAAAAGCGGAAAAGACAAATCGGTTTATTCCGGCAGAGGTTTCCTGCACCGTTCGTGAAAAGATGGACGGCAACGAGGTTGTCGGCAATACCGCCGCAGGCGGGGAAAAATCGGATATACGGGCGGAAAATATCGGTAACGTCAAGGAATTTATTCGCCTGAGGTTGGTTTCGTATTATGTCGATGCTAACGGTGACATTGCGGGAACAGCTGCTTCTCAATATCCGAATCTGACACCAAAAAACGGTTGGATTGCCGGGGCAAACCATACCTACTATTACCCCTATCCGACAGAGCCCGGAAGCTTGACCGGAATACTGTGCGAGCCTGTTACCCTCGGGCAGATGCAGCTTGCGGACGGGAAAACGGTGTATCAGGTTATTGAGGTTATTGCCGAGGCTGTTCAGGCAGAACCGATATCCGCCGTGCAGGAAGCCTGGGGTGTAACGGTTACAAACAATACGATCACGGCGGCTCCGTGAAAACCTTCCCCTGTTCGGCACATCTTGACCGGCAGGAGGGGTTTCTTATGTATCTACGACACAGAAAGGAGTAAGAGGAAAAAATATAATTAAGAATTTTCCACAATTTCGCTTTGCTGCCAATTGACTTTATTCCGGTTTTTTCCTATAACATTATTAGGAAATCATCCTAATAGCGAAAGAAACATGGCAGCAATTAAGAACAGCAGAAACAAGCATACGGGAACGCAGACGGAGCAGGACCTTTTTGGGGGAGGTTGCCGGTGGGGCACCGACCGGAGGAAGCACATTTTCCTTAGCAGCATGAAGCGTATTTTCGCGCATTGCTTCGCACTATCGAGACCGGAAAAGTTTTCGCAAAAAGTAAAGTAAAAATGCGGGGATGCCGAAGCTTTTGACACATTGCTTCCGGTGCAAAAGCTCCGCATGTCTGTCCGATCGGCAGCGATCCGTAATGTTACTTTGAGATCCATGCAGGGAGTCTTTAAGGAAAACGAAAAGCTTTGAAAGGAGAAACACCTATGGAACAAAAGTTTTTTATCTGTAATCATTGCGGAAATATGATTGCGTTCGTCAATGACAGCGGAGTTCCCATTGTCTGTTGTGGGAAGTTGATGCGCGAAGTGATTCCGGGTGCAATTGACGCATCAATTGAAAAGCATGTTCCTGTTTATTCCGTAAAGGACGGTATAGTTCATGTAGATGTCGGTTCAATCCTTCACCCTATGAACGAGGATCACCATATTGAATGGATTTCCCTTCAAACAAAGTTCGGAAATCAGCGCAAGGAACTGTGCCCGACCGGCGAGCCGTCAATCAGCTTTGCCATCTGTAAGGGGGACGAAGTGGAAGCTGTATACGCTTATTGCAATCTGCACGGTCTTTGGGTGACATATGCTGATTTATCATAGACCGATTGCTTATTTCAGTGAGAGCAGCGGCTGATGTTCAGCATGCTGTAGTTGCTGCCCGTCCTGTGCCGGACAGGCAGGGCGGGCAGTAAATTACGGAGATGAAAACCGATGATTATACGAAGAGAAACAAAACAGCGGCAAATGGTTTTACAGGCGGTACAGGCAAGGACAGACCATCCAACGGCTGACCGGATATTGAGTGATGTGCACAAGCTGGATCCGAAAATCAGCCATGGAACCGTATACCGTAATCTGAACCTTCTTTGTGAGGACGGTCTGATTTGCCATGTGCGAGTGCCCGGAGCCGACAGATACGATCTTCGTACCGATCTGCACTATCACCTGTTCTGCGTTAAGTGCAAAAAAGTGATCGATGCGCCGTATGTGTACAAATCGTATTAGGAAGCATGCGGAAACAAGGTATACAACAGAATAGACTTTTAACTTAAACGCGCCGCTTTTGACAGACGCGTGAAGCAGGTGCGTTTTGAAAATGCGCCTGCTTTTTGTTATATAAATGGGCTTTTATACAGGACGGTGGAAGAAATGAAATGGCATAGAAAAACGGCAATACGGATACTTTTCGTCGCTTATTGTGTTTTGATGGTGCAGCTTCTGTTTTTCAGATTCCCGAGCTCATGTGCTATGCCGTACTGGCAGATCATTCGGGAAAATATCAACATAATCCCTTTTGCAACAATCCGCGATCAGATACGGATTATCCTGCATGGAACTAACCGCATTATGGTGCAATATGCCTATCTCAATCTGTTTGGAAACATTATTGCCTTTATTCCATTCGGCATTTTTCTTCCGTTGCTTGGAGACAAAACTAAAAAGCCGGGGCGGACCCTATTTATGTCTTTTGCGGTTTTTCTTGCAGTTGAGGTCGTTCAACTATTCTCCTTGACCGGACGGGCCGATGTTGACGATGTGTTGCTTAATCTGCTCGGCTGTTTGTTTGGATATTGCCTGTGGCGAACAGGAAACGCATTACACAGGCGAAGACCGGGCAGATGACGAAAAGCTTAAAGAACTGTTCTTGCGAATAGTAAAGCATTTGCCTAAGACCGATTTTCTGACAGCCGGGCGTGTTCAGACCGAGACAGAGCACGTCTTGACGTGGCACGAATAAAACGAAGTAGCAAAGGAGGAATAACAATATGAGAAAAATATTTTTTGGCATTGCGATTGAGTTGTTTGCTGTTTTACTGCAGCTTTCATTGAACGAAACAGTTGTTTCACTCATTATCGGGTCACTGGGGCTTTTGGCAGCGCTTTTCGGGCTGCTCGGAACCGGTAAAAACAAGTAGGAGGTACTTAATGAGTAGATTGAAAATGAAGCCGTTTTTCAATTCAGACAGAAAAAAGCAACAGCAGTGGAGAGAAAACCGTAAATACGAGTATTGTTTCTAACTGCGAAAAATTGCAGAAAATAAAAGGAGACTAACTATTAAATGTCAAGCCCCAAAATGAAGATTGTGTAAAAAAAT
>OLQA01000972.1_pt1 | contig 26819 bp, 19 predicted proteins | sample 1673151 | NCBI WGS metagenome assembly OLQA01 (sample SAMEA3136760, study PRJEB25190) | human gut metagenome | biome: human gut; feature: human-associated habitat; material: faeces | place: Austria | collected 2013
TTCATTTGATAAAAAACTAAAAAAACAGCGATTTACATCAAACTTACATCAATTGCAAGCAAGAAAAAATCACATAATTAGTAGAATGAATGGGCAGTCCTGAAATCGGGATTGCCCATTTTTAAAATATCAGAAAGAGGAAAAAGATGATTACCGAAGAACATTAGTTTCCTGAGTAGTGAGATAAAAGGATTGAATGATTTTGAACTAATATGTTTTTTAGTTGTGAAATAAGAGGAGGACGAAATGCTCGGATTGCCAAAAACAACGGAAATGAGTAAGCAGCTTCCCAAAAAAGCAATTTATACGAAATTTCAAATGAATACAGCAGCAAAAGAAAAAATTGATGCTGATATTTCAAGAATCACGATTGTAAATGAGATTGCACCCAATAAGGTCAATATTACTTCCGGAGAGGATGTAAAAAGTTTTTTTGTTTTGCTTGTTTCTCTAAAAAATAAAGAATATGACGAAAAAACGATAGCAACACTTTCTAAGTTGATACCGCAAAATATTTTATTTGTTCTTGAATATGAGGATGAAAGCAGACTTGCTATTTACCATACAAAGGTAATGCAGACAGCGTGGATGCCAACAGAAGAACAAAAGGTTGAACTTAAAGGGTTAAATCTCGATACTGTCTGGGAGAATATCGTTATTGCTGTCGGCGGAGTGAATATAGAAAAAGGAAATTCGCTTGATGAACAGATAGAGATAAATGAAAAAAAGCAGAAGCTCGAAAAAGAGATTGCAAAACTTGAAAAGCAGGCAAGGGCAGAGAAGCAGCCTAAAAAGAAGTTTGAACTTGTATTAAAGGTCAGAAGTTTGAAACAGGAAATGGATTTGTTGTCTGCTAATTAGATGAAAATAATTTAAAACTGGAGGGATTAACGATAGATAGTAATAAGAATGATAATATTCCAGAGGCTTTAAGAAAAAGCATCGAAATAAGTGAAAAAATGCAAGAAAAATTCGCTCCAATATTAGAACAACAGGAAAAGATACAACAGCTTGTTGAAGAAGTTAATATTCCAAAATTTGAGGTATCATCACAAGCTTTAGATGCAATGAGAAACCTAACTGACAATAGTGCGTTAAGGGCTGTTCAAGATAATGTGAATGTTATGAAGTCAGGAACATTACAAATGAGTCCGGAAATAAATGAAGCTATTGCAGCGGCAAATAATAATGCTTTTAAAAGTATTGGGGAGTTATCAATTAAATCGTCCCTACCCAATTATCAATTTGATATTCCGGCAATTAAGATATGGGATGATTTGGGGACGAAAGCAACAGCAAACCTAATTTCAGGTTTTAATACTTTTGTCAATAGCTCCGCAATGAGGGAAATACAATCCATTACTTCTAGATTAGGTAAGTGGTTACAAACGATAGATTTTTCTCCTTTGACGAGTATACTTGAAAACATTCGGGCAGCAGGTTTTGACCACGATTACAGAGAAGTCAATGATGTATTCTTAAAAGCAATGTTTGATGCCAAGTGGTTTCCTTATGCAGGGTGGATTGCAAGTTTTAGAATTGTCGATGAAATGCTTGAAATATTGAATACCAGTAGAGCAAGTAAGAATCGTATAAAGAGAATTGATAGACTGATTTTTTCTTATTATGATAAGGATGAAATTGATAACTTTAAACGTAGATGGAGAAAGATGGGATTACCGTCTTATATGATAAGGATTTTAGTTCAAGCTGTTCAAGCATACCATCGTAGAGAATATGCTTTGACAGTAAGTGCTTTATCAACATTGTGGGAAGGAATTATTCAGGAAAAAGTGAATGATTATAGTTACAGAGTAAGTAGAAAAACTCGTGAAAATTTAACTAAGCTGATAGAAGAAAATGAATTTGATAAAATCTTCTCATCATTTTGCGAAGAGTTTATTTTCTATGATTGCAGAAAAGTTGAAGAAGTTAAACCAGATGTTCCCGGACGTCATGGTATTGCACATTGTTGGTACAATACTTACCCAAACAAAAAAATGGCATTAAATGCGATTTTATTTACAGATTTTTTGTTAAGGCTGAAACCTTTAGAAAAATTGGAGGAAAAAGAAAATGGACAAGCTCAAGATGCAAACGGTTAATAAGGCGGATGAAAATTTTAAGAAATTAGCGGCAATGTTTCCAAATGCTGTTACTGAAACAATTGATGAAAACGGCGAAGTGGTTCGTGCTATTGATAAAGATGTACTTATGCAAGAAATTTCTTGTAAGGTTGTTGATGGAAATGAGGAACGCTATCAGTTTACATGGCCTGACAAGAAGAAGTCTGTTCTTCTTGCCAATGCCCCTATCAATAAGACCTTGCGTCCTGTTCGAGATGATGAAACAACTCCAACCGGAGCGGATAGTGAGGGAAAACCATATTGCAGTAGTGGTAGTGTGGATTTTGATACTACTGAAAATCTTTATATTGAGGGCGATAATCTTGAAGTCTTGAAGTTGTTGCAGGAAACTTATCTCGGCAAAGTCAAAATGATATATATAGACCCTCCGTACAATACAGGCAATGATTTTGTTTATGAAGATGATTTCGCTCAGAGTACAGAGGAGTATCTTGATAATAGTGGTCAATTCGATGATGATGGGAATCGACTTGTGAAAAATTTTGATAGTAATGGAAGATTTCATACAGACTGGCTTAATATGATATATCCAAGATTGAGACTGGCAAAAGATTTCTTGTCTGATGATGGTGTCATTTTTGTTAGCATAGATGATAATGAAAATGAAAATCTAAAAAAATGTTGTGATGAAGTCTTTGGCTCGCAGAATTTTATTGCACAATTGGTGTGGGAAAGAGCATATGCACCAAAAAACGATGCTCGTTTTATTTCCAACAGTCATGATTATGTTCTGATGTATGCAAAAAATATTACAGATTTTGTAATTGGACGTTTACCTCGTACAGATGCAGCTAATGCACGTTATCAAAACCCAGATAATGACCCACGAGGAGTATGGAAACCGAGTGATTTATCAGTTAAAACATATAATGCTGCTTGCGACTATCCTATCACAACGCCTTCAGGGCGTGTAATAGAGCCTCCAGCAGGACGCTGCTGGAGTCTCTCCAAAAATGCATTTTTGGAGAGACTCCGAGACAATAGAATTTATTTTGGAACTGATGGCAATAGCGTTCCATGTATGAAAAGGTTCCTTGCTGAATTAAAATATGATGGAATGGCTCCTACATCAATTATGTTTTATAAAGATGTTGGACATAGTCAAGAGGGAGCCAAGGAAGTGACAAAGCTTTTAGATGCAGGAGTGTTCGATGGACCTAAGCCAGTAAGATTGTTGACACGACTTTTGACATTAGCAAATCTAAAAGAGAATTCTATTGTATTAGATTTTTTCTCAGGGGCTTCGAGCACTGCACACGGAGTTATGCAAATGAATGTAGATAAAGGGAGTAATATAAAATATATTATGGTACAGTTGCCGGAAGTTTGTGAAGAAAAGGGAACTGCTTATAAGTCAGGATATAAGAACATTTGCGAAATAGGTAAAGAACGTATCCGTCGTGCCGCAAAGAAAATTGCGGAAGAAAATCCTGAAGCGAAATTCGACGGTGGTTTTCGAGTACTGAAATGCGATACCTCTAATATGAAAAATGTGTATTATAATCCAGCAGAGTATGAGCCTTCACTGTTTACAAATCTTGAGGACAATATCAAGGAGGATAGAACATCAGAAGATTTACTGTTCCAAGTTATGCTTGACTTAGGTGTACTTCTTTCAAGCAAAATCCAGGAAACTACTATCGCTGGAAAGAAAGTATTCAATGTTGAGGATAATTATCTGATTGCTTGCTTTGATGACAATGTAACTGAAGAAGTAATTACTGAAATTGCAAAGCAGAAGCCGTATTATTTTGTTATGCGTGACAGTTCTATGGCAAACGATAGTGTCGCAACTAACTTTGAACAGATTTTTGCTGCATACAGTCCTGACACAGTAAGGAAGGTGCTGTAATGAGTGTTGATTTATTTGAGAATAAAGATGCTTGGAAATCGTTAGATACAAAAGCACTTATGGATATTATCCCGAACTACTTTGAGTTTTCGGGTGACATTGAGAATTCAGCTTATTTGAATTGGCGTTTCGACTTCTTTCGTGATACCGAAAATCAGTTTTATGAAATGGGAAAAGCATATTTTGAAACAGCTATAAGGCTTATAGATGATTGCTTAAGTGATAACAAAGATAAGAAAGCTGATATTTGGATTTCCCCAATTCTTTTTAATGTCGTACACGGAACAGAGATATACCTTAAAGGTTTCAACTCTCAGATTCGCATATTAGACAAGATAGAGAAACAAGAATATCAGGAAAGTAAAATTGAAGGAAAACACAATATTCTTCAACTGTGCCAAACGGCTATAAGTTTAATTAAGCAGAGTTCTCATAAAGACTTACTTCCGGAATTTGAATTTGTGAAAAAATTCATAGATATTCTATATGCCAATACAAATGATATGACTTTTGCTCGTTATCCTATTGATAGCGATAAACACCCACATTTTTATGTCCGGAAAACTGAGAATATCACAATAGGCCTTGATATTCTGAGAATATGGGTTTGCAAGATTTTTGAAATTCTCGATGGTTGTACTGGATTTGTTGATTTTCAAATAGACGAAATTAAGGATTGGCTTTATGAAATGCAACAAGAATATGGCGAGTAAAGGTGGTGTGGAAATTGAAGTTTAATTTTAAGATACAACAATATCAAACGGACGCCGTTGACGCTGTTGTTAAAGTTTTTAATGGACAAGGCTTTCACGACAAATTCAGCTATATTCGTGATAAAGGAAAAGTAAAAAAAGAATATGGCATTGATGGAGAAGTTGTATCTCAAGGCAATCAGATGTCTTTTCAGACTGTTGGTACGCAGCTTGAGTATGATGATATAGATGAATTATCTGATACAGGATACAAGAATGAACTGGTGGAGCTTTCGGATGAACAGCTTCTCAGTAACATTCAGGCTTTACAGCGTCAGAATAATATTAAGCTTTCAAATTCTCTTGTAAAAGATATGGGAAGATGCAGCCTTGATATTGAAATGGAAACTGGTACAGGTAAAACATATGTATATATCAAGACAATGTTTGAACTGAATAAAAAGTATGGATGGAGCAAGTTTATTGTGGTTGTTCCAAGTATTGCTATTCGTGAGGGTGTAAAGAAATCCTTTGAAATTACCGCAGACCATTTTATGGAGCATTACGGTAAAAAGGCTCGTTTCTTTATCTATAACAGTTCAAATCTGAATCAGCTTGACAACTTTTCAAGCGGTTCAGGTATCAGTGTAATGATAATCAATACACAGGCATTTGCAGCTTCTCTAAAGGAAGGCGGACGAAGCAAGGAGTCCCGTATCATTTATTCAAAGCGTGATGAGTTCGCTTCTCGTCGCCCGATTGATGTAATCAAGGCGAACAGACCGATTATCATTTTGGACGAGCCGCAGAAGATGGGTGGAGATGTAACGCAGAAAGCACTTAAAAACTTTAATCCGTTATTTACTCTGAACTATTCTGCAACACATAAGAAACAGCACAACCTTGTCTATGTGCTTGACGCACTTGACGCTTTTAACAAGAAGTTGGTTAAGAAGATTGAAGTTAAAGGATTTGAGGTTAAGAATTTTAGAGGTACTGACAGTTATCTGTATCTTGAACAGATTGTGCTTTCAAGCAAAAAGCCGCCTATGGCAAAGATTGAGTTGGAGATTGGATATAACAAATCCATCAACCGTGAAACTCGTATTCTCGGTGTCGGAGATGATTTATATTATGTTTCTCAGGGAATGGAGCAGTACAAAGGTTACACCATATCAGAGATTGACCCATTAAGAGGTACTGTAACATTTACAAACGGAGAGGTTATCAAAGCCGGCGATGTGGTTGGCGATGTATCCGAAAACGATATGCGTCGTATTCAGATAAGAGAAACAATCCTGTCTCACTTTGAGAAAGAAGAAAAACTCTTTAATATGGGTATCAAGTGCCTGTCGCTTTTCTTCATTGACGAAGTTGCAAAATATCGTCAGTATGATGAGAATGACGATGAAGTGCTTGGCGAGTACGGTCAGATGTTTGAACAGGAATACATCAATGTGCTGAATGACTATGTAACCTTGCTTGATACACCGTATCAGAGATACTTGAAATCTACTTGCAGTGAAGTAAGTGAAGTGCATAAGGGATATTTCAGTATTGATAAAAAAGGACACGCTATTGATAGTAAACTTAAGCGTGGAAGCGAGTTCTCCGATGATATATCAGCATACGACTTGATATTGAAGAATAAGGAACGCTTATTATCCTTTGATGAACCGACGAGATTTATCTTTTCACACTCAGCACTTCGTGAAGGTTGGGATAACCCGAATGTGTTCCAGATTTGTACGCTGAAACATTCCGACAGCAATACTGCAAAGCGTCAGGAGGTAGGTCGTGGACTTCGCCTTTGTGTAAATCAAAGCGGTAATCGAATGGATTTGCAGACGCTTGGAGAAAATGTACACGACATCAACTCATTAACAGTTGTTGCAAGCGAAAGTTACAAGACATTTGTCGGCGATTTGCAGTCCGATATTAAGACTGTGCTTTATGATAGACCGACAGTTGCCACAAGCGAATACTTCAAAGGCAAATATGTTAAGGTGGATGATGTACCTACACTTATTGACGACAGCACCGCAAACAACATAGAATTTTATCTCATTCAGAACGGCTATGTTGATATGGACAGAAAGGTAACAGATAAGTACCGTGAAGAAATTAAGAACGGTACGGTTGCCGAACTGCCGGAAGCACTCAAACCGATGGCAGACGGTATCCATACTCTTATTCAGGCTGTTTATGATGACAGTGTGCTTAAAGATATGTTCAGTGACGGTCACGAAACAAAGGTTAAGGATAATCCGCTTAATGAGAACTTTGCCAAGAAAGAATTTCAGGCATTGTGGCGTGAGATTAACCATAAATATGCTTATACAGTTGACTTTGACAGTGAGGAGCTTATAAGGAAATCCATTGCTCATATTGATGAAAAACTTTTTGTGTCGGAACTTCAATATACAACAACCATAGGTCGTCAGAAGGACGAAATGAATGAGCGCGAGGTTGAGCGTGGAGCGTCATTTACAGGCGAAAAGACAAGAACACAGACGCTTAAACACGCTGAAACAAGTCGGATTAAATATGACCTTATCGGCAAGGTGGCAGAGGGAACAACACTAACACGTAGAACGGTATCAACCATCTTGCAGGGTATCAGAGCGGATATACTCTATATGTTCAAGAACAATCCGGAAGAATTTATCACAAAGGTTATTCGTCTTATCAACGAGCAAAAGGCAACAATGATTGTTGAGCATATTTCCTACGATACAATAGAGGGAGAATATGACAGTACCATCTTTACTGCCGAAAAGAACACACAGAGTTTTGATAAGGCATTCCTTGCCAAGAAAGCCATTCAGGATTATGTGTTTACCGACGGTTCTGCCGATAAGAGTATAGAGAGAAAATTTGCTGAGGATTTGGACGCAGCAGAAGAAGTATGCGTTTACGCAAAGCTTCCGAGAACATTCCAAATTCCTACTCCGGTGGGTAACTACTCACCTGACTGGGCAATTGCTTTTTATGAGGGTAAGGTCAAGCATATTTTCTTTGTAGCCGAAACAAAAGGTACAATGGAAAGTCTTGAACTCAGACCGATTGAACAGGCAAAGATTTCCTGTGCTAAAAAGCTGTTTAATGAAATGTCAACAAGCAAGGTAAGATACCACGATGTTGACAGCTATCAGAGTTTGCTTAATGTAATGAACGCAATGTGAGGTAAATCGGTTATGTACAGAAGTATGACAATGTAATATTTGCTTGATTGAAAAGAGAAATCTCTGTGAATGAAATTGCACGTGAAACAAAATTAAATCGAAAAAGTGTCAGTAGTTTATTGCAGGAGATGCGAATAGATTTTCAAGGAATTGCAGAAATTTATAAAGAATCATCAAATTATAGTCTTCATATATATGATGATGTACATACCTTTGAATTGTTTTATTCTATTTATAGTAATTCAAACATATTACGATGTTTGCAGTTTATGATAATGAATGAAAGCAATCAGCCAATATCAGATTTTGCAGACGAGAATTTTTTGACATTAGCAACAGTATATCGAATCAGAAAAATTTGTATTGAGTATTTGAAAAAGATTGGGTTACAAGTTCAAAAAAATCAGATTGTAGGAGAAGAATATAGAATTCGTTTTTTTATTGCGTTGCTATATTATAAATGCGGAATTGATTGCTGCGGAATAGATTCGGATTCTATTCGAATAATCAGAGAATTTGTGCTATCGACGAATTCAAAAATCAATATGCAATTTCTTGAAAGTACAATTGGTGAATATGCATATTTTGAATGCTTGATGATTCTTTCATGGAAACGAAGAAATCATTCCTTAAAGTTTAAAAAATCTAAAAAATTAGAAGCACTAAAAAAATTGTTTATATATCCGAAATTAATAGAAGGAATACATCAAAATATCGAAAAAAAATTAAATATCATATTCGAGGAGAAAGAGTATGATTATATGTATTTAGTTTACATTTGTACCATTAATTGCCTTTTTTCTGATAAATGGACGAAAGAAGATCTTGACCTTATTGATGAAATTGTGCTTGCAGATGAGGGGATTCAGTCACTGATTGATTGTTTTGAAGAAAAATGCAATAAAACGCTTAGAAATTTCTACGTTTTTAATCAAAAATGGTACATTTGTTTCTATAGAAGATGTTTATTTGATCTACAATGTATTATTCCAGATAACCAATATTATTTTGATTTTATAAATGATACCGCGCATCTTTCTATTATCAAATTTATAAAAAATGTTTTAGAAAAATGGCGATTAAAAAACGGAGTAAAGTATCAGTTTGATATAGGACATATTTATTTTTTAGCTGTTCAGTTCGTTAACATTATAAGAGAACATATGCCGCCAGTACAAGTAGTGATTTTGTCTGATATTATTCCGGAGGCAACAACATGGGAAAGATTTTTAAATAGACACTTTGCACGGGAGAGAATTAATATAAAAATTATATTGATCAATGCGTATGATTTAAATTACTTATCTTCATTAGAAAATAGTGTTGTTATTGTAAAAAATGTATTTCAAGATTATTTGAAGATATTAAAATTGAAGAAAAATGTGTATGTGATACCATCTAGTTTAGAAATAAATTCATGTGAATACGAAGAAATATCAAAAGGCATTGTGAATTGTGAACAAAGTATTTTCGAGAATTTTGTGATGACCCATATGTATGTGGGTGAGGAATAAAAGCAGAAAGTTTTTGAGTAGCGCAAATCCATTTCAGTTTAGGGATTTTGGTTCGACTGACCCTGTAATATATGCAGAGTTCTAAAAAAACACCTGATACAATTACATGTGATGATAGCTATGAATATGCACGAAACAATTATTGATTCTTTTGGGAATAGAGATTTTCAAGCTGCCTTTCGTACAATTGACATAGAAGAACGGAACGAATATTTGCAGGAATATCTTTCACAAATGGTCAATGCCAATGACGGTGACCAATTTAATGATATTAAAATCATTACGACGGTAATGGCAATGCTCATCTGGGTGCACACTTCTTCTGATAAGGTAAAAGACGGAACGATAGAACTTGGTGGAAAAGAAATTAATTCAGGTTCTGTAGTTCTATCGGTAGGTGATGTTACATTATCAAATGAGCAATTAACTAATTTTGAAGAAACAGCAAATGGCTATGTAATTTCCTCATTTTTAGATATTAAATTAGATCAGGTTATATATAAAGGTTCAGAAACCGATGTTTGGTCAAATGAATTAAAAGAATTAAATAATGAAGCAACAATTACACTTCAACTTGAAAAAGGAGTAAATGGAAATGAAGTTGTTATAGTTCATGAAAAACATGATGGAACTTACGAAATAATACCAGCTGTATATAATGCTGAAACAAATACCATCACATTTAAAACATCAAGTTTTTCAAACTATGCAATAGCAAGTAAAGTCGCTTCGGGGCAGACAATGCCAACAGAAGTAAACAAAACTAATTCTGTAAAGCCGGAGAGCCCGAGGATACAACAAGTCCACAAACGGGTGATTATAGCAATCTCGCACTTTGGCTTGCAATATTATGTGCCGGTGGCGTAGGTGTACTCGGAACAACAGTTTACATTAAAAGAAAAAGACGCATGGAATAATTATTATTATCAAGTTTTGAAAGTGTCACAAAATAATTAAAACAACAGCCCCGTCATTGCCGGGGCTGTTGTTGATTCTTAAGCGTTTTGAGAATTAAGAGGGGATTAGCGCTATTTCTGACATTGCAATCAAAATTTTAGTGCTTTTTCTGATATATTTTACTGACATCATAATCAAAATTTTAGTATTTATTTTGATATATTTTACTGACATCATAATCAACATTTTGAGTATAATTATTTTTAAACTTGCGAACATTGTCTTAAACTTACTTTGCAAGTATAACGGAGCATTTAATCTCTTTATCTACACTGCTCAAATCCAGTGTACCATTGTCTGTTATATTAATACGAAGTTCATACAATGTTCCGTCAGATACTTTTTGTACTTTACTGCTTTCTTCATTGGTAATTGACCACAAATCCCTGTCAACTTCAGTAAGCTTTCCGTCAGTACCGTAAGCATAGAGCTTTAAGTCGGAGACATTGCCTGAAATATTATTCATACGTATTGCGACGGTAGTATTTGCATGAACATTTTCTACAGTGATTGTATTAAGCCAACTTGCAGTTTTACCCTTGCCACCATCCTGTTCATACTTCTCACGTGTGAGAACAGTTCGTGAAGCTTTGTCAAGGTCGACCTTGCGATATGGCATTTCAGGTAGATATACGAAGCGGTCCTGCAAACGAAGCAACTCAAGATAACCTGTCGGGCAGTAGAGTGCATTACCGCTGTTGCCTGTATATATACCGATAGCCATATTGTTATATCCGGATTTATCTGAAACATCCATGGTGAAAACTGTTTTGCCTGTTTCAAAGTCAAGAATAATATATTGCCACATACCGCTTTTTAAATCCTGCACATAGCCGTATATATAACCGGTTGAGGTAGATAACTTCATTATGGATGTATCGATTAAGTCATTACGAGTCCAAATACTCTTCATTTCATAGCCAGAGTCGGTCTTTATTGTATCGACACGTTCAATACCGGGAGCTATCATGCTATTACCTTTAGTTATCCAGTTTTTGTCATAGATATTAGAGTAGCTCTGTATTGATGAATCGTTGTTAGGGTCTGAAAGAGCTGCATTACCTGCACCGAACCAGTTGCATACTATAGTGCTGACAGTTCCTTCATGGTTATCATAGACGATAGCGGAATTTTCAACAGATACCTGATATCCGTCTGGAAGATTATCAAGGACTGGCAGGCTTGAGACAATTTCTCCTGTTTTCATGTCGAGAGCCAATAGCCTGACAGGGTCTGAATTGTCGGTGAACATAACAAGATTAGGAGTAAGAGATGGAGAACATCCTCCACCCCAGGCAAGACCGCCACCTGTAGTTTTGTCTCCTTCTTTACTTACTTTTGCACCTACGCTCTCATATGGTGTATGCCAAACTTTTTCAACGCCGTTATTTGCACGAAGCAGATAGCAATTTTGATTTGTTAAGATGACAGCTCCCTCTTTAGAAGCGGCGATACCATTTTCTGCACCTTCACCCGGTGTAAGTTCATAGACAAATACTGCATCAGAAAGATTAACTTGTTCTCCTTTAAGAATTGAATCGATTGCACTGCGTGAAATATACCCCATGACACCCTGCTGTTTGCGCTCAGGATAGATACGGAATCCACCGGTTGTAAACCAGAGATTTCCTTCGTAGTCAAATACTACTGATAAAAGATTCTGATCCAGTTTTTTTCCAAGAGCAGTTTCAGCGGCAGCCTTAATATCGATATCCAATACTTTTTGGAATTCCGGAAGAACATTTCCATTCTCATCGGTTGATTTAAGCATCAGTACATGATTATTACTTGTAGGACATACAATACGGTTTTTGGAATCTAAAAATGTATATGAGCTCTGGATTACGTAATTGCTGCCGTCATGTTTACGAGGAGAAAAATAGCCAAGTGTTTTCGTCTCTTCGCTATTTATGTCTCGGATGGCAATACCACCAAGAAGAGGAACAACCGCGTTGCCATAATTGTCAAAGTAAATGGCAGGTGAAGCGTTTGGATTTGTTTTCTCGTAGGAAATATTTATCTCGGGATAAATACCAAGAGGCAGAATTTCATCTGTGGAGTCAGTATTGTATCCGTCGTGGTGAATATTGGCATCGCTTTTTGCCATATATGGATTTTCATCGACATTTTTTGCCTTCATTGCTTTAACTGGTAATTTACCACCTGCATACGATGATGATTTTTCTATGGACTGATTGGATGTACAACCTGTCATTGTAAATCCTATCGTTCCAGCTAACATAAATGGTATGGCAAAATATGTTATTTTCTTCTTTTTCATTGATAACCTCCGTTTATTGATGTTTATTTATCCAAGTAATTAGCTTCTGTTGATGCAGCTATGGACAGATTTAACATATGTTTATTTAATCCAAGTATTTAATCCCTGCTGAAAGGCTTCTTCGGAAACTGGCTTTAGTAAAAAGAAATCTGCACGAAGTCGGAAAGCGTGAAGAGAAAAATCCAAATCGCTGCACCAGATAATCCTGCATGTGGGACATAGTGAACGAAGATGCTCCGCTGCATTTAGTCCGTTTACTCCGGGAAGTGCAATGATGGCATAAGTAAGCATATATTTTTTTGCCTTTTCAAAGAAACTTTCCTGTTCGCCGTATTGCATGATTTTGGGAAATATCCCTTTATCTTCACAAAAACGGGCTATTATCTCGGCGTAGTACTGTCTTTCAGCTTTTTCCTCTGCCAGTACGGCGATACGATACACGACATCACTCCTTCCAAATTCAAAATGATATCCTACCTGGGTTCAATATAATAAAACGGTCTTGCACTTACAAGCATAGTGGCACGAAAAGAGGAATTATGGCACGAATTTCGAAATTCATTCCTCGATTTTGTTAAGACTTTATGATACGATTACCTCGAATTAAATCATAAGGAGAATGTACTGCATGAAAATTGCGATAGTGGATGACATTGCCGCTGAACGCACACTTCTAAATGACCGGCTGAGTCGACAGCTGCATGGGCGAAATATTCAAACGGATATTTTGGAATTTAATAGTGGTGAAGAATTTTTAAATGCAGCAAAAGAGACGCCTTTTACTGCCGTATTTATGGATATTTATATGGATGGAATGACAGGAATGGAAGCGGCTGAAGAATTGCGTAAATTTGACACGGACTGTATGTTGATTTTTACAACGACTTCCACAGATCATGCTTTGGAAGGTTTTCGTGTGCGAGCATTGCATTATTTGGTTAAACCATTTACGGAATCTGATATTGATGCATTGACGGATGAATTAATTGACCGTGTGCCACAATCAGATAAATATATGTTGCTTAAGGCGGAGGGCAGTGAAATACACCTTCTCTATCAGGATATTATATATGCCGAGCATTTTGCACATCGAATATACGTCTATACAACAGCAGGCAAAACACTTGCTACGAGGATGCCTTTCAAAGCATTTATTGAGCCATTAAAAGATGATTCTCGTTTTTTTGTATGTGGACGAGGTGTAATCGTTAATTTGGAACATGCATCCGATTTTAAAGATTCCGCATTTAAAATGGATGACGGAAGCAGTGTATTTGTCATTCGTGAACAGTTAAAAACCGCAAAACAGACATTTATGGAATTTTTATTGCAAAGGAGGCGTTAAACTTGATCAAAATGCTGCGCTCTACCTTGGAGCTTTGTGTTATAATTCCTGGATTACTTATTGCATACTTCCCGGTAAAATCAAGTGCAAGGCAGTCTTTACCGAAATTAATATCATGGATTGTACCTTTATTTTTGATTCTTTCCATTGGCGGAGGGTTGTTGTGTTATACATATCGCATTCTCACCATGCCAATACTTGCACTTATCACACTGCTTGCCGTGGTAGTATACATGAAAACTCTCAAAATTTCCGTATGGAAATCCGTAACAATCGGATTATCTGTCTGTGCAGTATTTGCTTGTCTAAAGAGCGTTTCGAGAGCAATCAACGCAGCTATATTGACGGACTTGCCTAATGCACAGATGGATCCTTGGCTGTGTCTGCAGGCGGTCATTTGCTACAATGCACTTTGCTGGATATTCGCGGTGTTTGCCTGGTATCCGGCGACTCATGCCGTTCGAAAAATGGTGGAAGACGATAATTTTCCACAAACTTGGTATTCGTTTTGGGCCTTGCCGATAGTATTTATCGCACTGAATATGTTTATGATTCCGAAATATTCTCATACACTCTATACTGGTCGTATTTTGCAAGGTTATTTTGTTATAAGCATTGCTTTACTTATTCTCCTGCTATTGTTTTATATGACATTTTTTTTCATGGCCAACAATCTGAATCGCAACAATCGACTCAGAAAGGAAAATCAGTTGCTTATCATGCAACAGCAAAGATATGATAATCTTCAAACTGCCATTGAAGAGGTAAGGCAGGCACGACATGATATGCGACATCACTTTAATAGACTTTTGGTACTTGCAGATGAAGGGGATAATGAAAAAATAAAAGAATATCTTTCAGATACGGTTGCAAGAATTCCGAGCCTTGAGATGCATTTCTGTACAAATCGTGCGGCAGATAGCGTAATTGGTTATTATTGTGCAATTGCCAAACGAGAGAACATTCCATATTCCGTAAGAGTTGATTTGCCAGAGAAACTTCCTGTAAATGAAATGGATTTGTGCTTAATTCTTTCTAATCTGTTGGAAAATGCGTTAGAAGCGAGCAGGCGTACCGCATCTGAACGATGTAAAATCAACCTGACAGCATATATTCACGCCGAGAATCTGGCTTTAATTCAGGTTGAGAATACATTTGATGGAGAATTAAGAGAAAAAAATGGTATATTACAGTCTTCTAAGCGGAAAGGAGACGGCGTAGGTCTACAATCTGTCAGTCATATTGCGGAAAAATCTGGTGGAACAAGTATATTTACATATAATGACGGTTTATTTAGGGCAAGCGTTATGCTTTGCAGATAGTTATGTTATATTGTAACAATTTTTATATGTATTATTTTAAAGATAATAAAAGTAATTGAAAGAACGAAAGAACAATAAGAAATGGGAGGCAGATGAATTGAAAAGATTCATCTGCCTCCCATATTTAGAACTGCTATTAGCGACAGCCCCTTTTTTAAAATCAGATTTTATTCATACTAATATAAACTGTATCATTTAATATTAGTAATTATAGTAATATTTACAGAGATAGTAATGACAGGATAATTGCTTATTACTTACACATCAAGTTCAGATACCTCTTTAGGATACTCATGCAATTCATCCGGCTCATGTAGTGGATTCCAAACTTGTGCAAAAAATGGATCTCGCTTTGCTCGTTGACCGTAGTTCCAACTCTTTCTCTCACATTCATCACACCAATGACCGCCTTCAAGTATAAGACGAGGGCTGGCTTTGAAGCGATGTCCAAAGGCGCATTCAAATGTTAATTTGCTACTCCAATCGCCCTTCGTCATGGATGTACTTAGCAATTTGCCACCTCGAAATTCAGTTGCTTTGTTCATATCATCCCAATCAAGTTCACTTTCAGGCTTATTCTCATCATAGCCGTGGTCAATATGGACAACGGTATTCCAATCCGTAAAATGCACCATATCGGACAGCTTTTCTGGCAAAGCTTCCCATGCTTTTCGACTGCCCCAATAGGCATCAATGTGGTCTTCCATATTGTCTTCGATAAAGCGGATGGTGCCGTGTTCTGTCCGGGCTAACCTGTCAAAACGGTTGCGAATAATATTACCCATCAGTCGCTCTCCATCGGGAAGGCGACATAGAAACTTGGAAAATGACGCAAGTCCGCCTAAGCTTTTTAAGTAGCAGTCATAGAAATATTGCATGGAGTCCTTGCGGAAGTGCAAATAGTTTTCTAACTTGTCGCTGTCAAGATAGTAATGACCGTGGAAATTGCGTATTGCTTGCTTTTTGGGGCTTAATATATAATCTAAATTAGTAATACCAATGCTGCCGTATGCGATTTTATACATATCATAGGTGCTGATACGACACGATTCTCCTCCGCCAATGTTATAAATATGCCCCCAAAAGCTTTCATCCAATCTTCCGTCATAAAAGAAGGTGCACAAGTTCCTCATGGCCCGTGCAGAATCTCTATCGGAACAGTATTCCAACACATTATCGAAACAGTTATGGAATATGATAGCATCGTCAATCTCACTCATGGCTTTGCCGATGATGCCGGTCTGGCGCAAAGATACCCAGTATCGGAGACCGCTTTCTATGACTAAACGTTCTGCCGCCACCTTGGAGACTGCGTAGTAGTCAAATATACTTGGTTTGATTGGATCGCCAACACGCCCCCAATGAATTGGAGGCATCCTATCGCCTGTCTCGGCTACGGTACCTATATATACAAAGCGAGTATGATTCTCTTGCCCGAGTTCATAAATGGCATTAATCAGATTGCGTGTAGAGCCGTAATTAATCTTCATAGCTTGTTTAGGATGGTAGTCTGCCGCCGGAGACACAAAAGCTGCAATATGAAGAATGATATCACAGCCTTTGACGCATTTTAAAACAATGTCATAATCCGTTAAATCGCCCCAAATGATTTTAAGTCCCTTTTTATTTTGATATGGCTTAAGGATTTTACGATCTCGCTCTGTATCTAATGAAAGTATAACAATATCCTGCTTATCGGAATCTTTTAACATCTTTTTTAGACTTGCCAATCCCATAGTGCCGGTAGCTCCAGTGATAAATACTCTTTGTTTTTTCATAGAATTAATCTCCTTTAATCTCCGCAACCATAATATTTATTCTTTGGTTTCTGCCTTTGTAATGCCGATTTTTTCCCAATAACCTTCTATATCAGTTGCTGCCAATATTAGTTTTTTAGTAAATGGATGTTGCGGATTATTAAAAACTTGTTCTTTATCGCCCGCTTCTACGATACAACCATTTTCCATAACTAACAGTTTATCACACATATTTGCTGACATGGCAATATCATGTGTAATCATTAAAAGGCTGCATTGTTCTTTTTCAACAATAACACGTATTACATCGAGAATCTCTTTTTTAACAGCCTCATCCAACATTGATGTTGGCTCATCCATAACCAAGAAATCAGGCCTGATAACGATAGCTCGTGCTATACTTACTCGTTGTCTTTCTCCTCCACTTAGTTTAGAAGGTAGTCTGTCAGCATATTTTAAAGGATTTAAATGAACAGCATTTAAAGCATTATCAACAAGCTCAATTTCTTTAGATTTATTAATTTTACTTAAAAAACGGAGTGGTTCTCTGACTATTTCCCGAACAGTCATATTAGGTGATAGGGAAGCGTAGGGATCTTGGGCTACAAATCCAATTTTACCATATTTATTAACAGTACCACTGTCAGGTTTTATAAGACCTAAAACTATTCTTGCTAAAGTTGTTTTGCCACATCCACTTGTTCCTATAATTCCAAATTTGTCACCTCTATTGATTTGAAATGATACATTATTTACAGCTTGAACTTTACATTTTTTCCCTGCAAAAATAGAATTAAAATATTTATTTACAGAGATAACTTCAATTCTTGCAGTTTGTTCTTTTATAAAATTTGTTATATGTGTTAAATCTTTGTATTTCATGACAAATATACACTCCTATCCGCAAAATGAGTTGCTAAGTTTTTGTCGTGACTAATAAGCAGTTCCATTGCGGAATTGCCCATTTTTTCGTTATAAACCGATGTTTACACAGAAGAGGGATAACAGTTAAGATGTTCCTGACGATACGATATTGTATGAGCTTAAAATTGGAGGAACAAGAAATGTATATGCGATTGACACAGAGAGAAAAAGAGATGGCAGATATGTTTGAGCAAATGAGCAAGGATGAACAGGAAATAATGATTGAGTTTGCAAAAAGATTACGAACGGAAGACCCTAAAGAATTGGTAAAAGAAATAAATCAGCGATTAGATATAGATGATGAGTAATCGGTTGTATATTGTCCTTTGAGAGAGGAGAAATCTTTTCTTAATGGGCTTTTTTATTTTTACGGATATTCGCAAACTACAAGAAAAAGCCGAAACTTCATATACTTTAATCACAGAGGAAGTGGAGGTTTTGATATGAGTAACAGTTTATCAGTAGTGCATGCATTAGATGAAAAAGTTATTTATGATAACATGGAGTATAAAAATTTAACAAAACAACTGGCACAAGCATTTAATGATATGTGGACTAAGTGCATAAAGAGATATACAGATTTTTTTGCAAGTCCTGGAGAGAGTTTTATTAACACTAATTGGGATAATTATAATATCATATTAAAAGGGCTTCCAATATCAATGATTGATACGTTGGATGAGCATGGTTGGAATCTAGCGTTAGATGATTGGGAGAAAAATCATAATGGAGCACAGTATAAGAGAAATTTTCTGAACAAACGAGATGCACAAAGAGACGAGATGAGAAAAAAAGAGCAGGAAATTGCTGATAATAAATATTGGGAATCTCATCCAGAAGAACTTGCTGAAACAAAGAAAAAACAGGAAGAAAATTTCTGAAATAACAAAAGAAAAGGTGTCAATCGAAACAGAAAAACATCCATTTGATAATAAGAGTGATGATATTAAAAAGGATATTGATGAAAAACAGAGCCGTATTGAAAAACTAGGAAAGAAGATTTTTGGAAAGAAAAAAGCTGAAGAAGAAATTATTACAATAAAGCCAGAAATTGATAAATTAAAAGGTGAACTTTAAGAGGTTACTGATAAAATACAAGTTTACGAGAAATCAATATCTGAAAAAACAACAGAAATAAATGCAATGGAGAGAGAAATAAGGAATATAGAACAAGAAATAGATAAACTCAGAAATAAATGACTAAAAACTAAGAGAGTGGGGCGTTAAACAAAAAAGAAGTTGTAGAGAGCATTGAAAAAAATACCGAATGTGGAATTTACGGAACGGTGGAAAATATTTCTGATTTTGAGTATGCTCCCATTGCCGCCGCAGGACGAAGCGAAATACAGACGGGGAAAGCATATATACTTTCCGACGCCATAGACGGAAAGACAGAGAAATATGATATAGAAATAGAAAGTCTAAGCGGTTTTGGCAGAACGGCAGACAAAAGTATGGTTATAGCCATAACCGACGAAAGGCTTTTGGAAAAGATCGGTGGAATTGTGCAGGGGATGAGCGGAAGTCCCATAATTCAAAATGATAAGCTTGTGGGGGCTGTGACGCACGTTTTTGTAAACGATCCCAAAAGAGGATACGGAAATTTTACTGAAAATATGCTGGAACAGTAGGCGAGAATATATTTTTGATATAATACTGCCTTTTAAATGGCTTATATATATATGTTTAAGCCCATATTAAACATTGTTTGCGGCAGAGGAAATAACAGACGCTATACCTAATTTGAGAAAAACATAAAATTTATTGTAAAGCTATACAAAATTATTTGAGCGGCAGATAAAATCCAATGCTTTAAAGCTTTTATACACTAAGGCTCATTTCGTAAAAGAATGAGCCTCATTGTGTCGAGAAACCTATATCTAAAATAAAATTGCATAAAAAACAGTAAGTGACATAGATATGGGATTTTTCGACAGGCGAAACCTTGCAGGTCTGCAGACAACAGCAAAGAAATGCTGACACCGAAGGTGGTTTTGCGAAGCAAAATTTTGAACGAGCCGTTCCGCAAAGCGGAATTCGCAGGCGGAACACGCAGATTCCGAAAACTCAACATGACAAAACGGTGGTTATAACTTTAAAAATTTGTACGGAAATTCAAGAGGGAGTACCGCTATTGATTATTCCCATTCGCCATGATACATTTTTGAGAAATATATATTTTTTGTCGGAAATGTAGAGTTATTTGTCGGATACTTTTCTAAAATAAATAAGCTATTACATCTTTATGAAGGTGTTTCAGCATTTGGCACAAGGGGTTATCGCAGAAAGACCTATTTTTTGCAATAACTCAAGTAGAAATGAGGTGAATATTGATGACGCAGCAATTGTATAAATTGACATATGTCAAAAATGGGGGGGGGTAGAAGCCTACTGACCGTGAATGACGATCAGGAGAGAATGACAAAAGGAGGACTTTATGAATGTTATAAAACATAGATATGGCAAACGAACGGTATCTCTGCTGCTTGCGGTAATTTTGGTACTATGCCCTTTGCAGGTTAGGGCGGCAGATAACAAGCCAACCATCGGAATTGGTGATTACATACGTATGGGTACTTATGAGGGAAAACCAATTGTGTGGCGTTGCGTAGCGAAGGACAGCAATGGACCATTGATGCTCTCGGATAGAGTATTGTGTGATTCCATGCCCTATGATGCAAAAACCAACAAAAATTCCAAAACAGGCTCGCACCGGCGCAATAGCTGGAGAGATAATTTTGGTTCTAACCACTGGAGAGACAGCAACATACGTTCTTGGCTCAATTCCAACGCTGAAGCAGGAAAAGTGGAATGGCTTTGCGGAAATCCGCCAACAGCGGATTCTGTCTATCCGGCAAATGTAGCATATGACCAAAAGGAGGGCTTCCTTCGCAGCTTTCGTTCGGATGAGCTGGGAGCGATTCGGACGGTGAAGCAGCGTTCTATCGTTTCCCATCCGGAGTATACGGCAGGTTATATCGATGCAGCCGGTGTTGATCTTCCCTATAACACCGAAATTGATACGGTGGCGGAGGGGTATGACAGTGCCTATTATGAGGATATTTGGGATAGAGTTTTTCTGCTGGATGTTCAGCAGCTCAAAACGGTTAATGATAACCTGAATGGCTACCATATCGCACAAAACAGAAGCAATGTAGCGTGGAACTATTGGCTGCGTACGCCGATTACAACCTGTAACCATGATATGCGATATGTGACACCTCAAGGGAATATTTTGCGTGACGCACCCTATAAGGGATATTACGGCGTTCGCCCTGCCTTCTATCTGAATACGGAAAATTACACCGTATCATCCGGCACAGGAAAGAGCGCACAGGATCCCTATGTTGTTTCCGCACCGAATGCGCCGGATTACAGCATTGGCATATCCGGCGCTGTGCGAGAGGATGTGAACGGTGACTGGAATGTGAACACGGATGAGTATCTGCAGCTGGAGATGAGTACATACTACACTACGGATCCTGCATATGCCAATGTAACCGTACCGGTGTATACAATCCAGAAGCCTCGCAGCGATAAGGAAAACATGGTGATTGTGTACTGCGCCGAGGGCTACACCAAAAGCCAGCAAAAGCAGTTTATCGAGGATGTAAAAAATCTGTGGGGGGAGGTATTGCAGACAGAGCCATATCGCAGCATGGCGGATCGCTTTAATGTCTATGCACTCTGCACGGCATCGGTGGATGGCTTTCTTGGTACCAGCACTTTTTTTAATGCGACCAAAAATGGAATCTCTGGTTCCAACGGGACTTGGCGCAACCATATTTTGGAGCGCATCATAGGCCCTGCGTTTATCGAAAAGATTCATGACGCACATATTACTAACAAAACGCGTCCAAACGAAAACCCCGGAGACCATGACTATAGACAGTATGATTATGTATATGAAAATATCAATCAATTCGTTTTATTGGCGAATAGCGGTGAGTATTTCGGTGGCTCTCATGATAATAAAGAAAGTGGTATTCACTATATTATTGCATCAGCGAGAAGCACATATTCTGCGTTTACCCAGCGGCATGAACTGGGACACGGTCTGTTCCATCTGGGAGATGAATATAATTATAGCACTGGTCCTGTATCTGAGGAGAATTACACTAAATCGCTGAATATGACTGCAACAAAAGATCCCACGAAAGTGAAGTGGAAGCAGCTGCTTGGCTTCCGTAATACCTATACCTGCCCGCATTATGACTATTATCCTTATACCTATAATTCCAGCAGGGATTGTCTGATGCGAGAAACCTTTCAGAATGATTTTTGCGATGTGTGCAAGCTGCAGGGCATGAAGGTTATGAGTCAGCTCATTAAAAATCCCCCTGCGCTTTATGTGGCTGTTCCTGAGGTGAAAAAGTATATCGGCAATTACAAAGATCCCACAAAAGATCCTTCTGCCTTTGAGGCAGCGAATATCTCCGCATATGCGAGCTATAAAAATGACAGGAATAGCCGTCTATTAAGCGGCGGCAGTAAAAACAGCTTTGATTATAGCAGCATGAAGGGGCAGCAGGTTGAGCTGCGTACCATTATACAAAATCTTTCGGATACCCAAGCGAAGACTGTGACCCTGCGCCTGTGGGTGGAACATTCCAACGGCGAAAAAGCGGTCACGACAGAGGGGAAGCAGGTTTCCGCTACGGAGGATTTTAACATCCCTGTTTGGAACGAGAAAAGCAAATTCTGGCCAAAGGGTGCGTTGAATTACGAGGGCAGCGACTTTAATTCCGGTCTTGTCAACTGCTCTTTGGTTTACAGGATTCCGGAGAATGCTATTCTGAAATCCGGCGATACAATCGGCTTTGACATTGTAGATAAGGAGACAGGCGAGGTATTGGCTAATGATGATACGGAGAAGCAGACCTATGCCGATGTCACCATCCAATATAAGCTTGAGGACGGCACAGATGTTCCAAACACCATGCCGACTACCTTTACTGTTCCGGTGGGCAAAAGGGTTGATTGGCAGCCGCCGCAGGAACTGCACAGCTACACTCTTGTTAAAGCGGAGGGGATTGGAGAAACTGTTCCGGAAGAGGGTATGACGATTAGTTATATTTATAAAAGGTCTGATGAACGCCCTAATCCGCCGGTGACAAAAAATTATACGGTGCAATACAATTGGGGAACGGAGTTCCCGGAAGGCAAAACGCCGCCGCAAAATAACAAGTCATATCCCAGCGAGCAGCAGGCGAGGGATGCTGTGGATACGGAATATACCTCCACAACAAGCATTAAGGGGCAAAAGGGTGGCAAAAACGGCACATGGACTTTTTCGGGCTGGGATACCGGCAGGCTAATAAATGATACAACCGTGGTATTCAGTGGAAGTTGGACTTTTACGGAAGATACGACACCCGAGCCGCCGGTGACAAAAAATTATACAGTGAAATATGATTGGGGCTCTGAATTCCCGAAAGGCGAAAAGCTGCCGCAAAATAGCAACTCCTATTCGAGCGAGCAACAGGCGAAGGCGGCTGTGGATAAGAAATATACCTCCACAACACGCATTCAGGCACAAAAGGATGGTAAAAACGGCACATGGGCTTTTTCGGGCTGGGATGCCGGCAACCTAAACGGCACAACCGTGGTATTCCGTGGAAGTTGGAGTTTTACGGCGGATACAGCGCCGATAACGCCTCCGAGCGGTACAGCAAGCTACAAGATTACCGCAACGGCAGGTATCGGTGGAACAATCTCTCCCGGTGGCACGACAACGGTATCTGCCGCAGGTCAGCTTACATATACAATCAAGGCGAACGAAGGATATTATATTGCGGACGTAAAGGTGGATGGTTCGGAAGTGACAGCAACCACAAGCTACACCTTTAGTGATGTGAATACTGATCACACCATAGAAGTTACCTTTAAACAGGAAAGCCAGACACCGGATGTGCCGGATGTGATTGCACCAAGCATAACCACACAGCCTGGAAATGCGACAGTGAAGGTAGGTGAGACTGCGTCCTTTACCATAGCAACAAGCGGTACAGATCTTACCTATCAGTGGCAGATAGACAGAAATGATGGGAAAGGATGGGTAAACATTGACGGTGCAACGGCAACGAGCTATACCACATCCACAGTCAATATAAGCTGCAACGGATTTAAGTATAAGTGTGTTGTTTCAAACAGCGCAGGAAACGTAGAGAGTAATTCTGCAACATTGACCGTACAGGATGCGGGCGGTTCCGATAATCCTGACACACCGAATAACACCTATCAGATTATTGATGGAGCAAACAGTAGTTGGACGCATGACAGTGATGGTAATATCACCATCCGGGGTAACGGAGACTTCTCCAAGTTTACCGGAGTTAAGGTGGACGGAAATTTGATAGACAAGAGCAACTACACTGCAAAGGAAGGCTCTACCATTATCACACTGAAAGCTTCCTACCTGAATACACTTTCGGCAGGAAACCATACAGTTGAAATCCTTTGGACGGATGGTTCTGCAAGCACCACATTTACCACCAAAGCAAATATCTCTGATAACAGTAATAACAACCAGAATGATAATAACAATAGCAATTCCTCTGATGACAAGCCATCGAGTGGAACTGATAAGAAGGATGTGACTGCACCTAAAACCGGAGACAACACACCGAGTGTATGGCTGTTTATACTATCAGTTCTTTCCGGAACGGGATTGATTATTACCGTAAAGAAACGCAGAGAAAATTTGAATTCATAGAAACGATCGTTAAAAAATGAAACGAAAAAATAACCATGGAGAAGGCGGGCATGTATGTCCGTCTTTTCTTCAAAGAAAACACAACAGGGAGTGTACGCTGCGGAAGAGGCGAAAGAAAAGACATAACCGTGAGGATAGAACGCAGAAAGACCTCTATATTGAACTTATTGATTTCGACACTCCCGAAAACAATATTTTCAAAGTGGTTAATCAGTTTGAAATTGAAGGCGTAAACAACCAATTGCGTATTCCTGATGGCATTGTGTTCGTAAATGGTATTCCTGTTGTTGTTCTTGAATTTAAGAGTGCGGTACAAGAGAATACGACCATAATGGACGCATATAAGCAGCTTACAATCCGTTACCGTAGAGATATTCCGGAGATTTTCAAATATAATGCGTTTGTTGTTATCAGTGACGGAGCAAATAATAAATATGGTTCTTTCTTCAGCCCGTATGATTTCTTCTATGCATGGAGAAAGATAAACTCAGACGATAAAGAACTGGACGGTATCAATTCTCTTGTAACGATGATAAAAGGACTTTTCCGAAAAGACCGTTTGCTTGAAGTTATCAAAGATTTTATTTATTTTCCGGATAACTCAGATAAGGATTTGAAGATAGTGTGTCGTTATCCACAGTTCTTTGCGGCAAATAAATTGTATGAGAATATCAAGGCTCATCTTCGCCCCGAAGGAGATGGTAAAGGTGGTACATACTTTGGAGCGACAGGCTGCGGCAAGAGTTATACAATGCTTTTTCTTACCCGTATGCTGATGAAAAGCAAATACTTTTCTTCTCCGACTATTCTTATTATTACGGACAGAACAGACCTTGACGACCAGCTTTCCAAACAGTTTGTAGGTTCAAAGAAATATATCGGGGATGAAACTGTTGTAAGTATTGAGTCCCGTGAGAAACTTCGTGAGGAGCTTCAAGGACGAGAGAGTGGCGGTGTTTATCTGACTACCATTCAGAAATTCACAGAGGATTTGCAGCTTCTTACAGACAGAACGAACGTTATTTGTATTTCTGATGAAGCACACAGAAGCCAAATCAATCTCGACCAAAAGGTTAAGATTACAGAGTCAGGTGTTCAGAAAACCTATGGCTTTGCCAAGTATTTGCACGACTCTTTACCAAATGCAACTTATGTTGGATTTACCGGAACTCCGGTTGATGGAACAATCGAAGTCTTTGGTGGTGTTGTAGACGCATATACAATGACGGAAGCTGTTAAGGACGGTATTACAGTTAATCTTGTTTACGATGGTCGTGCAGCTAAGGTTATGCTTAATCAGGACAAGGTAAGACAGATTGAAGAATATTATGCACAGTGTGAGCTTGAGGGAGCAAATGAACATCAAGTAGAAGAAAGCCAGAAGGCAGTTGCCAAAATGGAAGTTATTATTGGCGACCCTGACAGACTTCGTGCTGTTGCGGAGGACTTTATCAAACATTATGAAACCCGTGTGGCAGAAGGTGCAACCGTAGCAGGCAAAGCAATGTTTGTATGTTCCAACCGAAATATAGCATACGATTTCTATAAGATAGTTAAGGAACTCAGACCGGAATGGACAGAAAAGAAGATTTGTGATGACGGGGTTGTTCTGAGTGAAAAAGATAAAAAAGAGTTGAAGCCAATGGAAAAAATTAAGTTGGTTATGACTCGTAATAAAGATGATGAAAAAGACCTCTTTGATATGCTTGGCACAAAAGAGGATAGGAAAGAATTTGACCGTCAGTTCAAAAATCCGAAATCAAACTTTAAGATTGCCATTGTTGTAGATATGTGGCTGACTGGTTTTGATGTGCCGGAGCTTGATACGATTTACATTGATAAGCCTATTCAGCAGCATACCCTTATTCAGACGATTTCCCGTGTAAATCGTGTATGCGAGGGCAAAGATAAAGGTTTAATTGTTGACTACATAGGTATTAAGAAAAATATGAACACTGCCCTCAAGAAATATACGAATTTTGAGAGCGAAGAATTTGAAGGTGTGGAGCAGTCTATCACGATTGTAAAAGACCAGTTAGAAGTTCTTGGTCAGATGTTCCATAACTTCAACAGCAGTGATTTCTTCAATGGTTCGCCTACCGAACAGCTTGCCTGTCTGAACCGTGCA
>OLQA01000986.1_pt1 | contig 26512 bp, 20 predicted proteins | sample 1673151 | NCBI WGS metagenome assembly OLQA01 (sample SAMEA3136760, study PRJEB25190) | human gut metagenome | biome: human gut; feature: human-associated habitat; material: faeces | place: Austria | collected 2013
TCTTCAATTGCGTTATAGATGACACGGTATAATCTCATGTCAACTTTTTCTCTCTCTGCTGCAGCCTTTGCCATCGCATCTGGACGTACATTAAATCCGATGATGATCGCATTAGATGCAGAAGCTAAAATTACATCAGATTCGTTAATGGCACCTACACCACCATGTACAACTTTAATCATAACTTCCTCATTGGAAAGCTTCATAAGACTCTGTTTTACAGCTTCTACAGATCCCTGTACATCGGCCTTTACGACAAGGTTTAATTCTTTTACGTTACCAGCCTGAATCTGATCAAATAAATCATCAAGGGACAACTTATTCTTTGTCTCTTCGAGCATCTTTTCTCTTCCATATGCGATAAATGCATCAGCAGTTGCTCTTGCTTCTTTTTCATTTCCGTGAGCCATAAGGACCTCGCCGGAGAATGGTACATCGTTAAGACCAAGAATCTCTACTGGTGTAGATGGGCCTGCTACTTTTACACGGTTACCTTTGTCATCCATCATCGCACGAACACGGCCAAATGCATGACCTACGTTAATGCTGTCTCCTACATGAAGCGTACCTTTCTGGATAAGGATTGTAGCAACTGGTCCACGGCCTTTATCAAGTTTCGCTTCGATAACAAGACCTCTGGCTCTTCTCTTCGCGTTTGCTTTCAGCTCTAATACTTCTGCTGTAAGAGTAATCATCTCTAAGAGTTCATCAATTCCTTCGCCTGTCTTAGCAGAAACTGGTACAAATACGGTACTTCCACCCCAGTCTTCTGCGATAAGGCCGTATTCAGTAAGTTCCTGTTTTACACGGTCAACGTTGGCACCTTCTTTATCAATCTTGTTAACTGCAACGATAACTTCTACCTCTGCAGCTTTTGCATGGTTGATTGCCTCGATTGTCTGTGGCATAACACCATCATCTGCAGCAACAACTAAAACAGCGATATCTGTTGCCTGTGCTCCACGCAGACGCATGGAAGTAAATGCCTCATGACCTGGTGTATCTAAGAATGTAATCTTTTCTCCGTTAATCTCTACCACATAAGCACCGATATGCTGTGTGATTCCGCCAGCCTCTCCTGCTGTAACGTGTGTGGAACGAATCGCATCAAGAAGAGAAGTTTTACCGTGGTCAACGTGACCCATTACACAGACAACTGGTGGTCTGCTTGTTAAGTTTCTTTCGTCCTCTTCTTCCTCTTTTAAGAGTTCTTCGATGACATCAACTTTTACTTCTTCCTCTGCGATACAGTTATACTCTAAAGCGATTTCTGCTGCATCATCAAAAGAGAATTCTGTGTTGATGGTTACCATCTGTCCTGCCATGAAAAGCTTCTTGATAATAACAGAAGGCTGAACCTTACAAGCATCTGCCAAATCCTTTAAGGATACTGGATCTGGGAGAGTGATGTTACGGATTACATCTTCCTTTGGCTCTTCCTGCTTTGGTGGCTGTACTGGAGCCTGCTGCTTCTTATTGTTCTTCTGCTTTCTTGAGCTGCCAAAATCATTATTGCGGTTATTGCGGCGGTTGTTCTTGCCACCACGGTTGTCATTTCGGTTGTTTTCCTTGTTGTCACGGCTGTGCTCACGATTGATGTCATGGCGGTTTTCTTTGCCGTTTCTTGTTTCTTTTGCGTTAATCGGAGTATCTCCCATAGAAGGCCTGTTTCTTCTGTCATTTCCGTTACGGTTATTGTTACGGTTATCTCCGCGATTATCATTACGCCCGCCACGGTTGTCGTTATTACGATTATTATTTCTTCCGCCGCCACGGTTGTCATTTCGGTTGTCGTTACGGTTGTTACGGCCGCCACGGTTATCATTTCGGTTATTATTTCTTCCATCTCCGCGGTTTTCATTACGTCCATTACGATTGTCGTTATTGCGGTTGTTATTTCTTCCGTCCCCACGGTTGTCGTTACGGTTATTATTTCTATCTCCACGGTTATCATTTCTGCTACCGCGATTATCGTTGCTACGGCTTTCATTGTTACCGCGGTTGTTACCAGATTCTTTTTTCTGGAATTTTGCTTTTAATTTATCTACATGTTCATCTGATACTGTACTCATATGACTCTGTACTTCAACTCCCTGCTGTTTTAACTCTGCTATAATTTCTTTGCTGCTTTTATCTAATAACTTTGCTAACTCATGTACTCTCATTTTTGGCATACACTATCCCTCCATATTCAGATTTATTTTCTTAACGATCGATTTTGCAAAACCTTCATCCAAGATACAGATGGAAGCCCTGTACGCTTTACCTATCCAATGCCCTAATTCCTCTTTGGTCGCAAAGATTTCCATAGGCACTTCATAATACTTACACATGTTCCGGAACAATTTTTTTGTATTGTCAGAAGCATCTTCTGCTACGATTACCAGACAGGCATTGCCGGATTTCACTTCTTTTTCAGTAGAAAATTCTCCACTGGCAACTTTACCAGCCTTTGCTGCAAGTCCAAGCATGGATAATACTTTACTGTTTTGTGTCAAGTTCCTTCAACTCCTCTTCTAATCGGTCATATATCTCATCAGGAATGGAAATCTTTAAAGAACGTTCCAGTCCTTTTGAACGTCTTGCTTTCTGAAGACACTCCGCAGAAAAACAAAGATATGCACCTCTGCCATTCTGCTTTCCTTTTGCATCAAGTACAACTTCATTCTCCGGTGTCTTGATAACCCGGATCATCTCTTTTTTTGTCTTCATTTCACGACAGCCCACACACTGTCTAAGTGGTATCTTCTTTCCCATAACTGTTCACCAGATTCCATTCTTACTGTTCGTCTGTGTCTGCTTCCTTAGAAGAAACTTCCTCAAAAGAATCCTCTGCTGTTTCTGGTTCTTCTGTTACCTCTTCTGCCTCAAAATCTGCTGTCGCTTCGCTTGCGGAAACTTCTGGCTCTTCTACAGGTGCTTCAAGGTCAAAATCTTCTGCCTCATCAAGATCACCAAAATCATCTCCGAAGTCTAATTCTTCTGCAAGCTCTGCTGCCTGGCTTTCACTCTTAATATCAATCTTGTATCCTGTTAATCTTGCAGCAAGTCTCGCATTCTGTCCCTCCTTACCAATTGCTAATGATAATTGATAATCTGGAACTACAACTTCTGCACTCTTTTCTTCTACATCAACTGCTACAGAAACAACTTTTGATGGACTTAATGCATTCTCGATGAATACACAAGGGTCTTCATTCCAATTGATGATGTCGATCTTCTCACCTTTTAAATCATTTACGATCGCGTTTACTCTGGCACCATTTAATCCAACACATGCTCCAACAGGATCTACATTCTTATCATTAGACCATACAGCCATCTTTGTTCTTGATCCAGCTTCGCGAACGATGTTTTTGATTTCAACTGTTCCGTCCTGGATTTCTGCAACTTCTTTTTCAAACAGACGTTTTACAAGATCTGGATGTGTTCTTGAAACAAGAATACGTGGGCCACGATTTGTCTCTTTTACTTCTACAATGTAAAGTTTGATTCTTTCTGTTGGTTTAAATACTTCACCTTTGATCTGCTCAGATTTCATTAGGAGAGCATCTGTTTTATCATCTAAGCTTACACTTACATTCTCTCCAACATAACGCTGTACAACACCTGTTACGATATCTTTTTCTTTACAGTAGAAATGATCGTATACAACTCTTCTTTCTTCTTCTTTAATCTTCTGTACGATCACGCTTCTTGCATGCATTGCTGCAATACGTCCAAAATCTTTTGGTGTGATTTCGATTCTTACAGTATCCCCAAGATTTAAATTCTTATCAATAGCCTTTGCCTTTCCAAGACTGATCTCAAGTGCAGGATCGTAAACTTCATCTACAACTTCTTTGATCGCATAGACATAGATATCTCCTGTTTCACGATCCATATTAACTACAACGTTATCTGCACTTCCAAAATCTCTTTTACATGCAGCAAGCAGGGAATTTTCAATGGCTTCCATGATAACGTCTTTATCAATACCTTTTTCCTTTTCCAACTGATTTAATGCCGCAATTAATTCACTCATTCTCTTTCTTCCTCCTTAAAAATCTAACGACAAACGAGCACTTGCAATGCTCTTTTTCTCAAATGTAATATCCTGATCTTCGACTGTAAGTACAATCTGATCTTCTGTGTTTTCTTTTAAAATACCAGTAAATTCCTTCTGTTTGTCAATTGCTTTATAAAGCTTGATATCAATGGACTTTCCAACACTTCTTACGTAATCTTTTTCTTTTTTTAGTGGTCTTCCAAGTCCTGGAGAACTTACTTCTAAAATGTATGCATCTTCAATAAAATCTTCTGCATCTAGTTTCTCTTCTAAGCTTCGACTGATCAGTACACAATCATCAATTGCGATCCCGCCTTCTTTATCTGCATAAACTCTTAGATACCAGTTTGCCCCTTCTTTGACATATTCTACATCCACCAGTTCAAAATTGTTGGCTTCAATGATCGGTAATACTAGTTCTTCTGTTTTTGTTTCAATATCAACTCGTCTTGCCAATGTATCAACCCTTTCTTTTGTAGTGTTATTTCTTCATTGTTACACAAAATAGGAGTGGACATCTGCCCACTCCTAAGTCATTTTTTCTTAAGCTACATTTAGTTTAACATGAAAAATATCTCTTGACAAGAGTTTTTTCACATATTCTCAAAGAAAATTAAAACTTAACTGGTCTGTATCTGAAAGATCCCCCATGATTCCTAATTCCTTCATTTTATCAATACATGCCTGCGGTGCCTTGGTGCGATTTCTGAAGTTTTCTAAGGAAGTAAACTGTTCTCCCTTGGCTGCTTCTTCTACCTGCTGCGCCGCTTTTTCTCCCATTCCGTCGATACTTGTAAGTGCTGGCATGATCTTGCCATCAATTACCTGAAAATCTTTTGCTTTTGCTTTGTAAATATCTAATGGCCAGAATTCGTAGCCTCTCGCGTACATTTCATCTGCGATCTTCATTTCTCGTAACAGGTCAAGGTCGGCATTCTTTACTTCATGCTTTGGTGTGTTTTTGATGATTCTCATCTTTTCATCTAAATGTTCTTTTCCAAGGCACATATCTTCATACGAAAATGCTTTCGCACGAATACTAAAATATGCTGCATAATATGCCAGTGGATGATACACCTTATACCATGCGATTCTCCATGCCATCATAACATAAGCTGCCGCATGGGCTTTTGGGAACATATATTTAATCTGTTTACAAGACCAGATGTACCAGTCTGGTACGTTATGATCTCTCATCATCTGCTCCTGTTCATCCGTTAGTCCCTTTCCTTTTCGGACGCCTTCCATGATCTTAAAGGATGCCTCTTGTTCCAGTCCCTGGTTGATCAAATATACCATGATATCATCTCGACAACAAATTGCAGTGGAAATCACTGCATCTCCATTCTCAATCAATGTCTGGGCATTTCCAAGCCATACATCAGTTCCATGAGACAAACCAGAAATACGGACAAGATCAGAAAAGCTCTGTGGATGCGTATCCTGAAGCATCTGAATTACAAAGTCTGTACCAAACTCTGGAACTCCAAGTGATCCAAGTGGCGTTCCATCAATATCTTCTGGCGTGATTCCTAATGTTTCTGTTCCATGGAACAATCCCATAACACCTTTATCATCCATTGGGATCGTTTGCGCATCAATTCCTGTGATATCTTCCATTCTTCGGATCATGGACGGATCGTCATGTCCAAGAATATCTAGTTTTAACAGATTCTGGTCAATGGAATGATATTCAAAATGGGTTGTGATGATCGGTGTATTCATATCATTTGCCGGATGCTGTACTGCTGTAAAATCATAAATTTCTTTATCATGAGGCACTACAATGATTCCACCTGGATGCTGACCGGTTGTTCTCTTAACTCCAGTGCATCCAAGAGCTAATCTTTCAATCTCACAGCGACGTTTTGTAATCCCTCGTTCTTCCAGATATTTCAATACATAACCATATGCCGTTTTTTCTGCAAGTGTACCAATTGTTCCTGCACGAAATGCTTTTCCCTTTCCGAAGATAACTTCCACATAAGCATGAGCTTTTCCCTGATATTCTCCAGAAAAGTTTAAGTCAATATCCGGCTCTTTATTTCCTTTAAATCCAAGGAATGTCTCAAAGGGGATATCCTGTCCTTCTTTTGTCATCTTTGTTCCACACTTTGGGCAATATGCATCTGGCATATCAAATCCAGACATACCCATCTTTGCATATTTCTGTACTTGTTCCGAATCAAAATCTACATAATGACATTCCGGACAAATATAATGTGCTGGCAACGGATTTACTTCTGTGATTCCTGACATTGTTGCTGCAAAAGAAGATCCTACCGATCCTCGTGACCCTACCAGATATCCATGATCATTGGAATCCCACACCAGTTTTTGCGCAATGATGTACATTACCGCATATCCATTTCCAATGATAGAATTTAACTCTTTTTCCAGACGGCTTGTCACTCGCTCTGGAAGATCTTCTCCATAAATTTCATGGGCCCTCTTATAACAAATCTCTCTCAGTGTTTTATCTGAATTCGGGATAACTGGCGGGCATTTATCTGGATGGATCGGAGATATATTTTCAATCATATCGTTAATCTTATTGGTATTGGTAATTACAACTTCTTTTGCTTTCTCACTTCCTAGATATGCAAACTCATCTAACATTTCCTGCGTTGTTCTAAAATAAAGCGGTGCCTGTTTGTCCGCATCTTTAAACCCTTTTCCAGCTAATAAAATAGAACGATAGATCGCATCATCTGGATTCAAGAAATGTACATCACAAGTTGCAACAACCGGCTTATGGAATTGTTCTCCAAGATCCACGATCTTTTGATTCAATCTCTGAATATCTTCAACTGAATTTACATTCTCCACTCGCTCTGATTCGATCATAAATTCGTTATTGCCAACTGGCTGAATCTCCAAATAATCATAAAATGATACAATATTGGCAATCGTTTCATCAGAGCGCTCATCCAATAATGCCTGATATAATTCTCCCGCTTCACATGCAGAACCAATGATCAGCCCATCTCTGTATTTATTGATCAGAGATTTTGGCATTCTTGGTCGACGGTTAAAATAATTCAAATGTGATTCCGATACTAAACGATTTAAGTTTACACGACCTGTATTATTCTTTACAAGGATAATCCCATGATACATACGACCTTTTTTAATTAGATCAACATTATCATTTGCAAATTCATTAACCTGATCAAGATCTGTAATGCCTTTTTCTTTTAACATAGAAATAAATTCTACAAAAATCTTTCCTGTTGCTGTCGCATCATCAACTGCCCTATGATGTGTTTCTAGTATAATATTTAAATGTTTACAGATATTATCCAATGTAAATTTACCAAGATGTCCCATCAAACATCTTGCAAGTCCTAGTGTATCTACGACTGTATAATCATATGGCAGATTTAATCTTTTGGCATTTTCATGAATGAATCCAGTATCAAATCCTGCATTATGTGCAACCAGAACAGATCCCTCGCAGAATTTTAAAAACTGCGGAAGAATCTCTTCAATTGTTCCAGCATCTTTCACCATGCCATCTGTGATTGTTGTCAGCTGTGTGATCTTATATGGAATTGGGCACTCTGGATTGACAAATTCACTGAATGTTTCTTTAATCTCTCCTCCAATGACTCTGACAGCACCAATTTCTATAATTCGATCATTCACACTGTTAAATCCTGTTGTTTCAATGTCAAATACAACATAACTGTCCATTAATGACTGTCCTTTTGAATCAATGATCAGATCTCCAAGGTCATCAACAAAATATCCTTCTACACCATAAATGATCTTAAATGGATCGTCTTCTTTTAATTTCAGATCTTCATACGCATGACGTGCAATTGGAAATCCCTGTAAAACTCCGTGGTCTGTAATTGCAACTGCTGGATGTCCCCATTCATAAGCACGATTTACAATATCTTTGATCTGTACCACACTATCATTATCACTCATTACAGTATGAAGATGTAATTCCACACGTTTCTCCATCGATGTATCCTGACGTTTTTCCCTAAAATCTGTGATAGCTTTAATTCCTGCGACTGAACCAAGTGCAATCTCATGATCAAATTTATCATACATTGCAACTGCTTTGATACGATAGAACTTACCTTTTTTGAGCCCGTCCAAAATATCCGGAAGCTGTTCATTTCGAACAAAAATCTTACAACTGATCGTATCTGTAAAGTCTGTAATATGGAAAATAATAATTGTCTTTTCATTTCGGATTTCTCTAGTCTCAAGAAATGTAATCTGGCCATGAACTACAACTTCACCAATTTCATCATAGATATCTTTAATTTCCATTAACTCACCATCACAATTTCGGCCATATAACAGTGTTGGATCATCTGAATATTTTGGTTTCTTCTTAAACGTATGTTCTTTTTTTGTAACTGCCGCTTTTTTTCTAGCTTTCTTCTCTTCTTTTTGTTCTTTCTCCACCGTATCTGCATGTTCCACAATTGTATGAATTTCCTGCTGTAAGCGATAATCGCTTTCCATCTTAAGACTCTGATCAATTGTTTTAGAAAAATCAAATCCGACTTTCGCGTCAATCGAAAAACGATTTTTTAAAATTGTTTCAAAAAAGTCTTTGATTTCTGGTGCTTTATTTCGATTTACAAAAGTATCTTCAAAATAAAATGTGATCACATTATCAGTAACTTTATAATCTCCTTTTCTTACAACATTAAAAATAACCTCCCCTTTGCCTTTTAACTCAAAGAGGAAGCTTTTCATGTAATGCTCCATTAGATATTTGAGATTATATTGTTCGGATAAATGATAACTTTCCTGAAAACGAATCTTTACAAAACGTTTTGAAAACAGCTGTTCTCTGATTGTTCGTTCCATTCTCCATGTATCAACTCTTGAAATCAGATGATCACATTGAAAAGAGATCTTAAGCATATTGTCTCTTTTCTTTAATGTGATTTCTTTAATATTTGCGTCTTCAAACAATGATCTTACATCGTCTGAAACTTTCAGATCCGGGAACACACTGAAAAATGGTTTCGTTGTCACTTCCATTTTATTCACCCCAGTGTTCTAATTCGTATCTTAAAGTATTAAGCAGTTCATCTTCTGGTACTTTACGGATGACTTCACCTTTCTTGATCAAAAGTCCTTCTCCATTACCACCCGCAATTCCTACATCTGCTTCTTTAGCTTCTCCTGGTCCATTTACAACACAACCCATAACTGCGACCTTTAGATTCAGATCTTCAAAATCTGCAGCCATTGTTTCTACCTGATTTGCAAGTGAAATCAGATCAATATTTGTACGTCCACAAGTTGGACAAGATACAACCTCAATTCCTCCTGTTCGAAGTCCCAACGTCTTCAAGATCAATTTTGCACTTGCAATCTCATTGACAGGATCTCCTGTTAATGAGACACGGATGGTATCACCAATTCCCTGATTTAAAATGATTCCAAGACCAACGGCTGACTTAATATTACCACTAAAGACAGTTCCTGCTTCCGTGATTCCTACATGTAGCGGATAATCAATTTTCTCTGCAACCAGACGATATGCCTCTGCACACATTAAAACATCTGATGATTTAATGCTGACTACCATATCATGAAAATCGTATTTTTCAAGCATTGCCACTTTATCTAATGCACTTTCTACCAATCCTTGTGCTGTCACTCCATTGTATTTTTTGACTAATGGTTTTTCTAGTGATCCACTGTTTACACCAACACGAATTGGCACATGATATTTCTTTGCCGTTTCTACGACCTTGCGGATGTTTTCTTCACAACCAATATTTCCTGGATTAATACGGATCTTATCTGCACCATGTTCCATCGCCGCAATCGCAAGTTTATAATCAAAATGAATGTCTGCAACTAGCGGAATATGAATTTCTTTCTTAATTTCTGTAAATGCTTCTGCAGCTTTCATTGTTGGGACGGTACAGCGAATAATCTGACATCCTGCCTTCTCAAGAGCAAGAATCTGTTTGACTGTCGCTTCTACATCCTCTGTCTTTGTATTAGTCATAGACTGGATAGCAATCGGATTGCCTCCTCCAATCTTAACATCTCCAATTGAAATAACTCTTGTCTGGTTTCTTGTATACATGCAAATCCCCCTTTACATGAAAATCTTTACAATATCCTGGTACATTACAATTACCATTAAAAGCATCAGTAAAATCAATCCTGCAGTGTGTACCAACGCTTCCATATTCTGTGGCACTGCCTTACCTGTTATTGCTTCAATGATCAAAAATAATAAACGTCCACCATCCAATGCTGGTAATGGCAAAAGATTCATAACACCCAGATTTGCACTGATCAAAATGATCCAGTTTGCCATTGTCAAAAATACTGTTTTAAGTCCATAAGCAGCTGCCTGTGTATATTGATCTCCAACCGTCTTTACAATTCCTACTGGTCCAGAGAGATCTTTTACTCCAAGTTTTTGTGAGACTAGCATTTTTACGCTCTTTAATGTAATCTTCACTTGCAGTCCAACTTCACGAAAACTGTATTCAAGCGTCTTTAACGGATTGACTTTCTGATATCCACTCCATGTAATTCCGATCATATACTGTGATCTTTCCTTGTTATACATTGGTGTTACCTCAATGTTTTTTTCTTCTCCATCTCTTACTATAGTAATCGGAATTTTATCTCCAGCATAATCTAAATACATATAATAAGAAAATTCTCGATAATTATGAATCTTCTTTCCATCAACTTTTGTCATTATATCTCCAGCCTTGATTCCTGACTCATATGCTGGAGAATTATTTTCCACCTGTGAAATCTTTGGAATATCAACTCCTGACATTCCGATCACAATCAATGAAAATACAAATGCCAGAATAAAATTAAAGAATGGTCCACCAAAAATAACTGCCATCCTTGCCCAGACAGATTTATTATTAAATGCATTCTCACCTGGACGTTCTTCATCTTCCCCCATCATACATGCCCCACCAAAAGGCAACAGCTTTATAGAATAAAATGTATCGCCAACTTGTTTCCCTATGATCGTTGGCCCAAGTCCAATACAAAATTCATCTACTTGAATTCCATTTTTCTTTGCGATCAAAAAATGTCCAAATTCGTGTACAATGATAATAATTCCAAAAATTAAAATTGCAATGATAATATTCAATGATTTACCTGCTTTCTATATGTTCATATACCCATTGTTCTGTCTCTAACACTTCCTCAAGTGATGGATTAGGAAGCACTTTATGGGCATTCATTGCATCCTCAATGATGTCATAAATATCCAAAAATTTAATTTTGTGATCTAAAAATAATGCAACTGCTTTTTCATTTGCAGCATTTAACACTGTCGGCATACTTCCACCAATTCTACCAGCTTTATATGCATATGGAAGTCCTTTTAGAACATCAACCGGTGGCTCTTCGAAAGTAATTTCTTTTAACTTTGCAAAATCAAGACGCTCTCCTTCCAGATAACGATGTTCTGGATAAAACAGTGCATACTGAATTGGAAGTTTCATATCTGGTGTTCCCATCTGTGCAATAACACTTCCATCTTTATACTGAATCATGGAATGAATAATACTTTTTGGTTGGACAACAACATGAATATCATCAAAATCTACATCAAACAGCCAATTTGCTTCTAATACTTCAAGTCCTTTATTTACCAGTGTTGCAGAATCGATCGTAATCTTATGTCCCATCGACCAGTTCGGATGTTTTAATGCGTCTTCCACTGTTACATTCCTTAATTCATCTGTTGTTTTTTTACGGAATGGTCCACCAGATGCCGTAATGATCAATGAATCAAGATCTTTTTCATTTCCACTTTGAAGACATTGAAAAATTGCTGAATGTTCACTGTCTATCGGATAAATAGAAACACCTAATTCATCCGCCAAAGGCATGATGATATGACCAGCTGTAACTAACGTCTCTTTATTCGCCAGCCCAATATCTTTTCCTGCCTTCATTGCAGCAATCGTTGGACGAATTCCAATCATTCCAACAATTGCTGTTACAACGATCGAACACTGTTTCTCTGTTGCTACTTCTAATAAACCATCCATTCCTGCATAAACTTTAATATCCATATCAGCAAGACGAACTCTTAATTCTTCTGCCTTTTGCTCATTATATACTGCTACCACAGATGGTTTAAATTCTCTTGCTTGTTTTTCCAAAAGATCAATACTTGTTGCGGCAGCCAATGCTGTAACTTTCAAATCTTTGTTACTGCGTACAACATCTAATGTCTGGCTTCCGATTGAACCTGTTGACCCTATGATTGAAATATACTTCACTCTAGATTGCTCCTCCTGAAATCATAACTGTTAGATAATAAATAACTGGTGCAATAAAAATAATACTGTCAAAACGATCAAGAATTCCTCCATGACCAGGAATCAATGTACCATAATCTTTAATTCCTGAATCTCTTTTGATCGCAGATGCTGCTAAATCTCCAATTACAGAAACTGCTCCGCCAAGTCCACAAATAACAGGGAACATTGTAACCGGATTAAAGCTAAATCTGATATATGTGTTTAAGTACATTCCATATAATCCACCAAGAATTGCTGCACCAACAATTCCTCCGATCAGTCCTTCAATGCTCTTCTTAGGACTTAAGATTGGAGACATCTTATGTTTACCGATCAGCATTCCTGTACAATATGCTAAAGTATCATTTCCCCATGCAGCAAGGAATAATAATACAACAAACTCTCCTCCATTTTGTAATTCACGGATCTGATAAATAAAGGACATCATAACCCCTACATATACAAATCCAAAAAACGCTGCCATCATCTGATCTACTTTATATTTTGGAAAACGTACAACATAACATCCCAGTAAAAAAATTAAAAATAAAATAATGATAGCTGTTGTCCACTGTTCTAGATCAAAAAATAATGCAACATAATAAAGAATCGTTCCCGTATAACCGATCACAGCCAAGGATGATTTCTCAATATGATAAATTCTTAGAATCTCGCTGTATCCAATCAATGCAACGATCAATGTCATTGCAAATGTAACAACACCGCCCATATATAAACCAAATGCTGCGATCAGTACTAAGATGATTCCACTGATCAGTCTCTGCTTAAACATAAATTTATATTCCTCCAAATCTGCGATCACGTCCATTATAATACTCAATCGCCTTTATTAATTCTTTTTTATTAAAATCTGGCCATAGCACATCCGTAAAATAAAACTCTGTATATGCTAACTGCCATAACATAAAGTTTGATAATCTTTCTTCTCCACTCGTACGGATCATCAAATCTGGATCTGGTAGTTCTTTTGTATCCAGATATCCTTTAAATACTTCCTCTGTGATCGCATCTTTTGAAAGATTTCCATTCTCAAGATCTTCCGCCATATGTCTCATAGCACGAACCATCTCGTCACGACTTCCATAATTTAACGCAATTGTAAAATTAATTCCTGTATTATCTTTGGATGCCTTTTCAAGTTCAATGATCTTTTCCTGCAGATCTTCTGACAATCCTGTAATATCCCCGATCACTCTGACTTTCATATTATTTTTATTTGCACGCTTAATGCATGTTTTTAAATAATCACGAAGTAATTTCATCAGTGCATTCACTTCATCCTGAGGGCGCTTCCAGTTTTCTGTTGAAAATGCATATACCGTAAGATATTTAATTCCAAGATCATGTGCATCTTCGATGATCTGTTCTACCACTTTACTTCCTTGTCTGTGCCCCATATTTCTAGGCAGATGACGTTTCTTTGCCCATCTTCCATTTCCATCTAAGATAATCGCCACATGCTGTGGAATATTTAAATTCTCCATTCAAACCTCCTATATCTTATTATAAATCTGATTCATGTTCACATGAAACAAAACAGGGCTGAGATTTCAACCCTGTTGATGATTCGATTAAACTGTCATGATTTCTTTTGATTTAGCTTCAACAGCTTCATCAATCTGTTTGATGTATTTATCTGTCATCTTCTGTACTTTATCTTCTTCATCTTTTGCCTGATCTTCATTTAATTCTCCGGTTTTATTCTGTTTCTTGACAAAGTCATTCGCATCACGACGGATATTTCTAACAGCTACTTTTGCTTCTTCTCCACGTTTCTTAACATCTTTTGCAAGTTCTTTTCTTCGCTCTTCTGTAAGATCTGGGAAGTTTAATCTGATTGCTTTACCGTCATTTGTTGGTGTGATTCCGATATCTGATACTAAGATTGCTTTTTCAATCTCTTTTAATAAGTTTGGCTCCCATGGCTGAATCATAATTGTTCTTGCCTCTGGCACAGAAACATTTCCAACCTGTGCTACTGGAGTTGCAACTCCATAATAATCAACTTTTACCTTGTCCAATACGTGTGGATTCGCACGTCCTGCACGAATTGTCATAAAGTCATTCGTCATACTGTCTAAAGATTTCTGCATCTTGTCTTCAAATTGTTTTAACATGTCGTCCTCCTAATTTATCAAACGGTTACATAAGTTCCGTTGAATTTACCTTTCATTAAATTCTCAATACTGTTTTCTTCATTTAATCCAAATACAGCTAATGGCATCTTATTCTCAAGACACATAATAGTTGCTGTCAGATCGATAACTCCTAATTTCTGATCTAGTACTTCTTCCATTGTGATACTATCGTATTTCACTGCATCCTTATTCACTGCAGGGTCACTATCATAGACACCATCAATAGATTTTGCTAACAAAATAGCATCTGCTTCAATCTCAATCGCACGAAGTGCTGTTGCTGTATCTGTTGAAAAATAAGGATGCCCTGTTCCTCCCGCAAAAAATACAACTTTACCTTCATTCAAAGCTTTCACTGCTTTGTCTTTTGAGAATAACTCTGTAAATGCTCCACACACAAATGGCGTATATACTTCTGTCTCCATTCCAGCAGTTCTGAATGCATCTGATACATAAATACAATTCATGACTGTTGCAAGCATTCCAATCTGGTCAGCTTTTGTACGTTCCATACTTTCGCTTGTGCGGCCTCTCCAAAAATTTCCTCCTCCGATAACAATTGCTACCTGAAGTCCTTCATCTACCAATGTCTTTACCTGGCGTGCTGCATCTGCACAAGTTGCCTCGTCAAATCCTGTCTTCTTATCCCCGGCAAGTGCTTCACCGCTTAATTTTAAAAGTACACGTTTCATATCTTTTAAATCTTTCATTGATCTACCTCTTTTGTTCTTTCTTTGCCAAATCACTATGTGAAATTATATCATATCATCAAGAAAAGAACAACTATAAAAAGAAGGACCTCTTCCAAGATAGAAAAGATCCTTTTACATTTGTTGATTTTTTATATTTTCTTAAGTTGTTGCCATCTCTTTCATATTCGTACGAAAAAGATCTTCAACCTCATTCTTTGAAAGTTTAAGTACATAGGAAATCTCTGAAAATAAAATATTCTCTGCTATTTTTAAATAACGTTCATCTGTCGATGGGAAATTCTTTCCACTCAAAAGTCTGGATCTCTTGCGTTTCAAAAGTGACTTTACAAGTCTTAAAATTTCTCTAAAATCACAGCCTCTGACACACTGTTTATAATTATCTTCTCTGAATTTTTCTTTCGTAATCTCAAAATCTTCCAATTCATTAAATTCATTGAGATAAGATTTGATCTCATTTGAAGATAATAACTTGCGCATCTTTGTCTTCTTATTATCCAATTTAATCCAATTTTTGAATAGCATCTACAACTTTTTGATATTCTTTCTCGATTTCGTCAATCACTGGCAATACAGTTTCCTTTTCTCCTGCACGGATCATATCTACTGCCTTTGCACTTTTTTGCTGTAACTGTGTAAATTCAAGATTGCTTGCGATTCCCTTCATCGTATGAGTTGCTCTTAAAATCTCATCATAATCCATCTTCTCAACAGATTCTTTAATCTGTTTATATGTTGGATCCTCCAAAAATTTGCGAACAAATTTCTCGACCAGTTTTTGATTCCCCATCATACGACTACTTACATTTTCATAGTTTTCATCAATACTATCATAAAATTCCTGAATATCCATGACCTTTCTCCTCCTTATCAAATATATCTCCTAGTTTTATAATCCCCATAATTATATCATATTTTACATAATTCAACAAATCAATTTCTGTCTTTATACACCAGAAGTTTTTCCAACATTATAACTCTTTCCTCGATAATTTTTATCTTCTGTCTGTGTATAATGATGGCTTCTTCTATGATCACGTTCTTCATTTTCTTCAAGAATTTCCTGTTTTGCATTCATAACTAGCATCTGAAGCCTGTTTTCAATATTCGCAAAACTTACATCCGGATCATAATCCAGTGGAAGAATCTGTGCATTTGGATACATTTCTTTTAATTTTTTTGAAATTCCTCTTCCGACAACGTGATTTGGAAGACATCCAAACGGTTGTAAGATCAAGAAATATCTACATCCATGTTCTGCATGATGAATGATCTCTCCTGGAATCAAAACGCCTTCTCCCGCATCAAATGTATGATGAATCACCGGATCACTTGCTTTTACCAGTTCATCCATGCGAATTGCCGGCTTATACAATGGATGATTCTTTGCAATCGAATCTGTCAGACTATGTGCAAGATCAAAGAAAGTATCCGCTGTCCTAAACCATATTTTCTGATCGATTGGTTTATTTAAGTGATATTCTTTTATCTGAGCATCCTGATAAAAATATGTTTTTCTGATTACATCCGTCATTCTTGCTTCAATAATCTCAAATCCATTATCTTCCAGATACCTTTCAATATCATGATTGGCACCTGGATGAAAATTCAAAAGATATTCTCCCACGATCAGAATCTGCGGTTTCAGGTTTGATCTGTCATAAGATATATTCGTCATAATATTGATTGCTTCTTTAAATCCTTTTCTTGCCCCACGGACACCAGATTTCTCAAGTCCCTCGATCACACAGTCTAACGCTTTATCAAATGCTTTATCTGCACTTCCTTTGACCGTCTCATAAGGACGAATCTTTCGCAGTAATTCTTCCAGCACATCGATCATCGGCAGTGCAAATGCAATTTTTACAGAGGATGCAAGATTTAACTTAAATCCTGGATGCATGTTATGAGAATCCACATCGTCATTTGTGAGAATCGGAACATTTTCATATCCTGCATCATCCAATGCTTTTCTAAGTAATGCTCCGTAATGTGTCAAACGGCAGTCACCCACATATTTTGCCATGACAACTGCAACATCTTTTCCATTATACTTTCCACTTTCAAGTGCTGCTAATGCTTCCCCGATTACAACCTGTGCCGGGAAACAAATATCATTATGTACATATCGTTTTCCCAGGCGGATTGCATCTTCTCGCCCGATATCCAATGATACTGCTCGAATTCCCTGACCTTTTAATGCAGCCGTCATAATTCGGCAAAATGCATGAGATGTATTTGGTACTAATGCAATCTTTTCTTTTTTATCCTGTTTTGTAAATTTGACTGCATATGGCTCCTGTAATTCATGTACATTAAGTTTCTTTTGTTTCTCTCTTCCCATCTTGACAGTTTCCAAAAACGAACGGACACGAATTCCGAGTGGTCCCTGATTATCACTTTCATCTACTTTCAATATCAGTGGTGTCTTGCCAGAAATCTCTTTCATCATTCTTGTGATCTCATCGGATAAATAAGCGTCATGTCCGCAACCAAAACTTACAAGCTGTACATACTCAAGATGTTCACTTTGTGCTGCAAGTATCGCAGATGACAGCATTCTTGCATGATAGTTATTTACTATATCAATGCGGCTTTTAGACAGTTGTGTTTTGTTCACTTCTGGCAGTGAATCTGCAGTTAATACTGCAATTCCTGCCTTTATAAACATTTTAGAAAGATCATGGTTTACCAATGTATCATTCTGGTATGGACGTGAAGCCAAAACAACTGCAAAGCTGTCTTTTTCTTCTACATCATCTAAGATTTCCTGTCCACGTTTCTTTAGCTGTTCATCAAAAGATTTCTGTGCAAGATCTCCTGCCCTCATTGCTTCAAGCACTTCTTCTTTTGAAATATGATATTCATCCTGCATATATGCAAGCAGCTGACGCTGTCTGTCTTTCTTCGTATGCCAGTGGAATAATGGTGCATCAAATGGAACATTCCATTTATCCTGTGGATTATCGGAGTTTCTGATAACAATTGGATATCCTTTCACAACAGCACACATAGATTCACTTGTTTTTTCTGTATTCTCTGGTGGTACTGTTGTGATCGATGGCATAAAGATTCTGTCTACATGATATTTTTTCACTAGATTTCTAAGATGGCCATGAACTAACTTAGCTGGGAAACATACGGTATCTGAAGTTACTGCTGATAATCCACTTTCATAAATCTCTCTTGTACTTTCATCGGATAACTGCACATTGTATCCCAAAGTTTTGAAAAATGTAGTCCAAAATGGCATCGTATCCCAATAGGAAAGCACTCTTGGAATTCCAATCGTAATATTCCTCTCCTTCTTTGGCGTTGGGTATGGATATTCTTTAAATAATAATTGCTTACGTTCTTCAAATAAATCTGGAACACTTTTATTTTTCTTAATGGTTTCTTTTAGTTTTTTAGATACTTCCGTATTCTTTGGATCACCGATGATCTCACCTTTTTCACAACGATTGTTTGTTACCCATGAATTTCCATTTGAGAACTGTACGATCGTTCTCTGGCAATGGTTAGTACAGAACGGACAAGGTGCATTTGCCTCCTGTGTATATGAAAATGTATCAAGATCTGTAAGATCCCATGCTTTCACACTTTCCGGATCCTTTTCATACTGTTCCTTAGCAATCAGTCCTACACCAATAGCTCCCATGATTCCAGGGTATGGTGCTCTTACCACTTCACGTCCTACATATTCTTCCATTGCACGTAAGACTGCATCATTTTCAAAAGTTCCACCCTGTACAACAATCTTCTTTCCTAAAGAATCAAGATTTGATACACGGATTACCTTTGTAAATACATTTTGAATGATAGAGCGACATAATCCAGCCATGATATCTTCTGGATTCTTTCCGTTTCTCTGTTCCGTAATGATACTACTATTCATAAATACCGTACAACGGCTTCCTAAAACAGCTGGATTTTTTGATGCAAATGCTTTGTCTGCGATTTCTTTTGTTTGAATATGTAAAGATGAAGCAAAGTTTTCAAGGAAGGAACCGCAGCCTGAGGAGCAGGCTTCGTTGACAACAATATTGGTGATAATGCCGTTGCCGATCCAGATGGCTTTCATATCCTGACCGCCGATATCAAGGATAAATGTGGCATCTTTGATATACTTGTCGGCAGCCCGGGCGTGGGCAACGGTTTCCACAACATGGCATTCTGTGCTGAAAGCTTTTGAAAACAGCAGTTCGCCGTAGCCTGTTGTACCTGCGGCAATGATATCCAGTTTGGCACCAGCCTTTTCGTAGCGGTCATGGATGGTCAACAAGGCTGTCTTGGCAACAGTCAGCGGATCACCTTCATTTGGTGCATAAAAAGAATCGAGAATATTTTCATCCTCATCCATCAGCACAAATTTCGTGGTCGTACTACCGGAATCAATGCCAAGATAAGCATGGACCGTTTCGCCCTTTTGCGGTACATAAGGTGTAAATTCCGGGAGTTGATGGCGTTCATTAAATGCACGATGTTCTTCTTCGGATTCGAAAAACAGCGGACCATCTGAAGAAGCTTGCAAATGGGCACGAAGTTCCGGATTCTCCAACAGATCAAGATAATGTTTTGGCATATACCATGAAGAATTGCCTGCAAACATACCGTCCAGAGAAAGAGCTGCGCCATAGGCAATCATAATCTCAGGATGGGTTGGACGTAGTGTTTCCTCTGGTGTGAGGCCAAGACGTTTTGCAAAAACATTTACCAGTGTTGGGTTAAAGGTCAGCGGACCACCCTCAAAAACAACAGGTTTCTGGATATCCAGACCCTGAGCCAGACCGCCGATGGTCTGTTTGGCGATAGCGTGGAAAGAAGACAGTGCCAGATCCTGGCGGGAAATACCCTGATTCAGCAGGGGCTGGATATCTGTCTTGGCATAAACACCACAGCGGCCGGAAATATCATAAATGCAGCTGCCCTGAGAGGCCAGTTCATTGAATTCTTCTACAGGTACCTTTAGTATAGAAGCAATTTCATCGATAAAAGCGCCTGTGCCGCCGGCACAACTGCCGTTCATACGCATATCCGCCACATTCAGTGTCTGTGTGGCCGGGTCACGGCGGAAGAAAATCATCTTTGCATCCTGACCGCCCAGTTCGATGGCGGTTCCCACATTGTCATATTCTTTCTGGAGGGCGATGGAATTGGCAACAACCTCCTGAATATAGCAGCAGCCAAGGGCTTCAGCCAGATGCTTGGCACCGGAGCCTGTCAGGGCCAGACGGATACGGGTATTTGGAAATTTATCCTCAAAAAATGCCAGGGCATCCTGTACACTCTGGGCCTGGGCTGCGTTGTGGCGTTTATAATTAGATAATAAAATTTCATGCTTTTCGGGATTGATGGCAACGATTTTGGTGGTTGTGGAACCTACATCAATACCAACGAAAAGCTGTGTATCATTTGTAGTAAGATTAGACATGATAAGACTCCTATATCTTTTAACTTTCGGGATTCATTTGTGAATCCTGGTGTGGAATCAGATTTTGCTGGACGCGGGTCAAAAGCGTGAGCAGGATTTTTTTCTCATTTTCAGAGAGGCCTTCTGACATATGGTCGAAGACATGCGTCATATGGGCTTCTGCATTGCAGCAAATATTCTTTCCTGCTGCAGTTAATGCAACAATTTTGATGCGCTTGTCATCAATGCTTTGGGTGCAGGTGACAAAATCTTTCTTCTGCAGCCGTTTAACAAGACCGACGGTGGTGGACTGTCCAATCTGCAGCTGTTTTTCAAGTGCTTTAAGTGTAAGTGTGTGCGTACCATCAGGGGCATGATTCAGCGCCTGGAGCAGATAAATCTGAGAAACCGTCAGGTCCATTTCACGGAGCTTGTTGTTGGCTTCTTTTTCCATAGCACAGTGAATATGTCGAATCAGGGGGACACATTGTTCTGTATAAGTCATGCGATTTTCCTTTTTCTTTGGAGGGTGCGAAACTTCAGGTGCTTTGAAAAATCTGCTAATCAGCTGTTCACAGCAAGCACGTTCACACTGCCTAACATTGGCAACGGTACATAAGGTGCTAAAGGACAGCACCTAAGTACCGGCCATGTTAGAAGCACCTGCTGTGAACGGCTGATTAGCAGATTTTATCCAAGGAAGTTGAGTTTCGCAACTGGCTAAAGACCTAAAATATGTATTTGTAGGTTGAATAGGTTAATATTTCATTATAAAGATTTAAATATAATGTAAGCATGTTAGAGTATAGCATTTCCGGATGAAAAATTCAATAGCATGACATTGAATGAAGGGCGAAAAACTGTTAAGAAATGGTTAAGAAATGCTTTAGATGGAGAGAATATCTGATATAATGGGGTGATAATATGTCTTATGAAAGGTTGTATGTGCGGTTGATTTCCGGCAGGCGCTTATGATGCAGTTGGTACATGGCGGTGTTGGATGACGTTTTATTGATAAGTTGATGGAGGATTTTGAATGGAGTATAGACAAAATGACTGGTCGATTCTTGGGTTTGGGTGCATGCGGTTCCCGAAAAAGGGTGGCAGTGTGGATATGAAGGAAACAGAGCGGGAGCTGGCCTATGCCATTGCGCATGGCGTGAATTATTTTGATACGGCTTACATTTATCGCGGCAATGAAAAGGTGTTGGGGGAGTTGGTGGCAAAGAATCACTGGCGGGCGCAGATTCAGATTGCCACAAAGATGCCGCACTATCTCATTCACTCTATAGATGAGTTGGAGAAGCTTTTTTGTGAACAACTAAAGCGTTTGCAGACGGATTATGTGGATAACTATCTGATGCATATGCTGCCGGATGTGCATATCTGGAAGAAATTAGTCCGGATGGGAATTCTTGACTGGATCAATGAGAAAAAGGAAAACGGGCAGATTCGTCGGATTGGATTTTCCTACCACGGCAACAGTCAGAATTTTATAGCGCTTTTGGATGCCTATGATTGGGAATTTTGTCAAGTCCAGTATAATTATATGGATATTCACAACCAGGCCGGTGCGGAAGGTGTTGCTTATGCAGCGAAAAAGGGCATTCCGGTGATTATCATGGAACCGCTGAGGGGCGGCAGGCTGGTCAACGGTTTGCCGAAAAAGGCTAAGGATTTGTTTGCGGCAGCCGAACCGAAGCGCAGTCCGGCAGAATGGGGGCTTCGCTGGCTCTGGAATCAGCCGGAGATTAGTGTTGTGCTGTCCGGCATGAATAGCATGGCAATGATTCAGGAAAATATACGGATTGCAGATACAGTGAAAGTCGGAGAAATGACAGAAACCGATGGTGCGATGTTTGAAGATGTCAGAAATGCTGTGAATGAGAAGATGAAAGTACCTTGTACCGGTTGCGGTTATTGTCAGCCCTGCCCATATGGCGTTGATATCCCAGGGGCATTTAGATGCTATAATGTGCGTTATACCGATAACTTTTTTACAGGGATGCGGGAGTATCTGATGTGTACGACTTTCAGGGCAGAACGGACCAATGCGTCTTTGTGCAGACAATGCGGCAAATGCGAACAGCATTGTCCGCAGGGGATTGCTGTCCGCAAAGAATTAAAACAGGTGGTTCGTCATATGGAGAACCCGGTTTATAAAGTTATTGCATTTTTTGCCAAAGACATGTTTAAGAAATAAAGTTATTCTGCGATTTCATGCATTGCCTGAATAGCCGTATCAATTTCAGCTCCGGTGTTAAAACATGAAAAGCTGAAACGCACGGCCCCCTGTTTTTCTGTGCCAAATGTTTTGTGCATCAGGGGTGCACAGTGGGCACCGGCACGGACACAGATTTCGTAGTCTTCCCAGAGAATATCGCTGACGGAGGCAGAACTCATATTGCCGATGTTCAGTGAGATAATCGGTGTACGAAGAGGTGCATCTATATCACCGTATAGTTTCAAATCAGAAATGTCGGAAATACCATTTACAAAGCGGCGGGCCAGAGAAATCTCTTTGGCATGAATGTTTTTGACACCAGTCGATAGAATATAATCCAATCCGGCATTCAGTCCGGCGATACCGTGCCCGTTTAATGTGCCGGCTTCTAATGCTGTGGGCATATCTGTCGGATGCTGTCTGTCGAAACTGTGGATACCGCTGCCGCCGGACTTCAGAGGCGAAAGAGTTAAGCCTTCACGGACATAGAGACCGCCGGTTCCCTGAGGACCGAAGAGCCCTTTGTGTCCGGTAAAACAGAGAATGTCAATGCCCATTTTTACCACATTGATAGGCAGACTTCCGGCTGTTTGCGAAGCATCCACAATCAGCAGAAGTCCATGTTTTTTTGCAAAATTCGACACAAAAGCCAAATCTGTGACGTTTCCGGATAAATTGGAAGCGTGAGTCAGGACGATGGCGGATGTGTTGGATTTTACGGAAGATTCCAGTAAATCATACCGGATACGGCCTTTTATGTCAGCCGGGATAATGGTTAGTTCAGTGCCTTCTTTTTCTTTCAGATAGAGTGGACGAAGGACAGAATTGTGTTCGCATGCGGTTGTGATAACATGTTCACCGGGATGGATAGCGCCATGAATGGCAATGTTCAGGGCTTCCGTGGCATTGCATGTAAAAGCAATGCGGGATGGGTCCGGTGTGCCAAAGAGTGCAGCCAGTTTTTCGCGGGTATCATAAATAAGCCGGGAGGCGTTCAGGGTCGGGGCATGAGCGCCTCGACCGGCATTGCCGATGGTATTAAAAGAGCGGAAGACGGCTTCTGCCACTTGAGGCGGCTTTAGAAATGAAGTGGCCGATGAATCCAGATAAATCACACTAAATCCCTCCTTTTTGCAGCTGTCAGTGCGGCACCCAGAGCACCGGCATATCTGGCAAATGCGTCGGTTTCAACCTTGTGTTCGAGTTTGTAGGAAAGTGTCTGAATAAAATAAGGACTTTCACAGAGACCGCCGGTAAGAACAATATTTTCTTCAACACCGAAGCGTGCTGCCAGATTGGCAACCCGGTTGGCAACGGAGTGAATGACACCGGCCGCGATATCTTCACGTTTCTCACCGGAGCCGATGTGGCTGATAACTTCTGATTCTGCAAAAACCGTACACATGGCGCTGATAGCCAGAGGCTGTCCTTTGGCTGCCAGTTCATACATTTCATTCAAATCAGCTCCCAGACGGGTAGCCATGACTTCGATGAATTTGCCGGTACCGGCGGCACATTTGTCGTTCATTAGAAAATCTGCCACCTGTCCGTCAACAACTTTGATCATTTTGGTATCTTGTCCGCCAACATCGATAATGGTCATATTTTTCTTAAAAATGGCCCATCCACCTTTGCCGTGGCAGGTGATTTCCGTAACAATTTTGTCAGCATAATCTACACAGATACGGCCGTAACCGGTGGCAACGCAGCGCATGTCATCTGCATAGCCCCGGCTTTTGAGCTGTTCCAGAATGGCATTGGCGGTTTCGCGGCCATTCCATCCTGTGGGCAGTACAAAATAATCTTCAATTTTACCCTCTTTCAAAACAACCGTTTTAGAAGCGGTCGAACCGATATCAATACCGGTAAAATAAACAGGTGTTGTATTCATTGATTTATTATTTCTCCAATGTTTCAAGAAAAGCTTCCAGACGGGTACGAATCTGGCCTTTATCCGCCTGGGAATAATCAGTTTCAATCATCAGGTAGGATTTTCCTTTATTTGTTACAGTCTGTTTCACATAGTGGGATTCGATATTGTAAGTATGACAGGCCTGAAGGATAATTTCGATGACGCCGTCTACCTGATATTCGTCAATCATTTCGTCAATATACTGCATACGGCTGTTGTTCGGGCTCATAACAGAGCAGTTGATATTGAGGTATTTTTTCGCAAGGGCGTCATAAATCGGCATATTTTCGTCAACCGGTTCTACTTTTTCACGGGTACCGTTGCAGCAGTCGAAAGCTACCACATCTGCGCCGAGTTCCTCAACGGTTTTGATAATTTTGTCACGGACACCGCTGTTTGGACATCCTGTAATCAGGAGTCTCGGACGATCACTTGCTTTACCTTTATAATTAGCTTCCCAGTCCGTCAACACTTCTTTTGTGCGTTCCTTGATAATAGCAATACGTTCTTCGAGATTAAAATTAAAACCAAGACCGTCCAGGCGGGTACCCATCTCATAACCGCTGATTGGTGCAGGATTCAGTTTGCCCAGTTCAAGGAAACCAAGCATGGCGCGGCGTTCGTGATTTTTCAGACGGATGGCATCACGAATGTCTTCTTCCGTAATGGTGATGTGGTAAAAATCTTCCAGTTTTTCTTTTAGACGGATGACTTCCTCGGTCCAGGAACGGAGCGCTGCGTCGTCTCTGGAGTGCGGCAGCTGCATAACGTAAGTTTCTTTTAACTCGTTCATCAGTTCAAACATCTTGCGCTTGCCGTCACAGGTGGTTTCACCCACAATGAAATCTGAAAAATAGAAATAAGGACATGTGTCTGTCAGTGCGAAACCGTAACTGGCTTTGATCAGCGGACAGAGATTGCGAGGCAGTTTCGTCTCGGCAGCAGGAATCGGTTCGTCGCTGGAAGCGCATAAAGGCGCAGCGGCAGCACCGGCAGCCATCAGAAGTTCCTGAGGAACAAAAGAGCAGTAAACACCCACGATACGGCCGCCATTGTCTTTGATTTCTTTCATCTTCATAAAGCCGGATTTGCGAGCTTCAGCGTAGGTTTCAAAATTAGCTGGTAAATTCAACATTGTAAAATCCTCCTTTGGTGAATTGTTTTCATAATTGCCTGATAAGTATCATGAAAAGTTACTGTTTATAGCAATGTTCTAAGTATTTTATAAACTCACAAACGTAGTCTTTTAAAATAAAATCCTTATGATAGATGATATAAAATTCTCTACCAGCGATATGTCCCGGCAGTTCGAACTGCAGTAGTCTTTTGGCATCGATATAGTCATGGACGGCTTTTTCGGAGACGATGGAGACGCCGAGGCCGCCGGCAACAAGGTTTTTGATGGCTTCCTGATCATTGATGCGGGCAGCAATATGGAGTTTATCTTCGGGAATGCCGATTTTTTCGAGAAAAGCAGAAGCCGATTTGCCGGTGCCGCTGCCCTGTTCACGTAAGATGACAGGCTGCTCCTGAAGGACCTTCTCAAGGGAAAAGCTGCCAGTATCCTTCATTTCCAGAAAATAGTCAGTGACAGGTGCAATCAGAACCAGATGATCCTGATAAAACTTTTTGAAAACAAGCTGTTCGTCATCGGTTTTCATGCCCACAAGGCCAAGATCATAACTGCCTTTATGAACAGCATCAATAATGCCGCGGCTGTCGCTCTGGGTAACAACAAAATAAATATCATCGTGGCTTTTG
>OLQA01000988.1_pt1 | contig 26472 bp, 32 predicted proteins | sample 1673151 | NCBI WGS metagenome assembly OLQA01 (sample SAMEA3136760, study PRJEB25190) | human gut metagenome | biome: human gut; feature: human-associated habitat; material: faeces | place: Austria | collected 2013
GTTCCGGCTCCTTTCTTAATCTGCTTAATCAGTTAAAGGGTTATTTAATCTACTCGTGATAGAACATTTGTAACAACTGTAAACGCCCATGATATGCTTTATCCGCCTGCTCCATAGCCGCAGTATATGCATTTGTAGCGTAAGTCAAAAGATTATCTACAGCTTTCGCACGTTTCTGACTTTCCTTCGATATGTATCCCCCTACCAGAATGTCATTCAGTCCCTGGCGGCTCAAGCCGGTTACTTCACACAATTCGTTTACCGTCATATCGAAATTGGCAGCATATTCTTTCACGGTCATTTTCAAGCACCTTCTTTCTTGACATTTTCAGGTGTTTTTGTCATTAAAGGGTTATTTATATCAGTTAATTTTTCAATCGAATATAATTACCATTGATGGAAATGGCGCAGAATCCTTACTTCCTCCAAACTTAAGCCTACCCTTCACAAATCGTATTTCAGCTTTATTGTATATGTATTTATGAAATGCGATTGTATCTGTACGAGCAGGAATAAGCATAACAACGGTTGTATTGGGTTTCTTTGCTTCATTAGCACATTTTTCTATCCACTGTGCCGTAGATGTTCTGCCGTATGGTGGATTGCAAAATACACAATGGCCTTCCCAATCTTTTTCAAGTCCATTTTCCTCTTTCGTGAAAAAGTTTCTGCACTTTGCATTTTTACTATCCGCGCACGGATCTAAGTCAAAGTTAAATTCTTTGTTCAATTTATCGAAAAAATCTTGCGGCGTTTCCCACTCTTCTTTTTTGCTGCTAAACAATGCTTTATTTATTGCCATTTTAAAATCCTTCTTTTGCTCGTGAGTAGATGGGAATACTATCTATATCCGCATATATTGCCCGGACTAAATCGTCCGACCGCTTGTCCTCCGGCTCCGTTGCATCGGCTCCTCCATAGCTGTTTAACGTTTCAAGGACTTTGTGCTTAGGTATATATTCAATACCGTTTTCTTCAATGGATTTCTTAAGTTCAATGCAGGTTTCCACCTTATACATGCCTCCCCCGATCGTAACTACCCTCTTCACTTCCACATTCTTTATTTTTTCGTACCATGGCTCTTTCTGCAAATCATCAAGACCACAATTATATTCCTCACAATATGGAAGGATTGAAAAGCACGCGCATCCATCATCCAGTATATCCATCAGTTCATATAACTTCATTTTCCACATCCTCCTTATCAATAACAAAATCAAGGAATCCAATAACACAGTATCCCGGAAGAATACCCCCTGAGTCATCCGTCATATGTGCAATCTGGATTTTAACAATATTTCCTGTCGGCATCCCCTTATCATGCTCCTGCAGGATTAAGGTGTTTCCAACCCGGTATTTATGCCGCATTTTCGTTACCAGATAACGCCTGCTGCCTTCTGTAATTTCTTTCAGGAGACTTACCCCGGCCTTCTCCCTGTAGACTGCATCCTTTTTCGGCAGTTCTATAGGCTTTGATTCTGGTTTCTTTTCTTTCCAACAATCATCATCTGAATCCCTTCCCTTCGGTTGCGATGTCGCAACTTTTTCTTTTATCCCTGCTGCCGTCTTGTCTTCATTCGATTCTTCACTTTCTTCCGAATCCAGAGTTTCCTCCGGGGCATCTTCTGTGGGTAACTCTGCCTCTTCCTTCTTATTCCGGGATTCTTTTATTTGCCGGATTTCTCTTACTGTCATTTCTGGCGTAACTTCCTCTTCTTCCTCCTGCGTAAGACTTAACATCTCCTGAAGCTGAGAATATCCATATTCCTTATATTCATCTTTTAGCTCCATGCTATTTCCGTTTTTTGAATAACGATTATTAATTTTAATAAACCGGGATACAACGCTTTTGGAAAGGTTGTACTCGTGATATGCAAAGTCATTTAAACTCGGATATTCTTTTTCAAACATCCGTGAATCCCTTATCTGCTTGAGACGGTATCCAATGACAACAAAGTTTTCCGCTGTTTCCTGCAGCCGGTTCCTGATATCCTCTTTCCAGATAAGCCAGTCCTGTAGGGTTATCTGGCCTTCCACCTGCGTTTCAACTTTTTTTATCGGACGGTTATTAAAGACTTCCTCCAGATTAAATTTGCTCTTAGCCATTTATACCGCTCCTCTCCATGAACTCTTGCGTAAGTTTGCGATAATCCACGGATGCGGCGCATCTATTGGAGTACAGTAAAATGGGCTGGCGGGCAAATGTGGCCTGTTTTACTTTCTCTGTCCTGCGGATATGCGTATCAAAAACGGGATATTGCATCCGCCGCAACAATTCCTCTCCCTGCCTATCCGTCCCCTCTCCTGTTGCATACTGTGTTACAAAGCATCCCAGCAACTCCAATTCCGGATTAAGGTTGATTTTGGTATTTTCGATTTGCTCCGCCAATTCGGAAAGGCCGTCCAAGGCAAAATCGTCAATAGTGACCGGAATCATGACATAATTAGACGCCACAAGCGCGTTTACCGTGGATATATTAATATCAGGAGCATTGTCTATTATGCAAAAATCGTATTTATCCGCCACCTTACTCAGTGCCCTTTTTATCCTTTCCTGTTGGGGCGGCCCCTGCTGGTCTATCTGGGCTGACAGGTTAGCCCTTATCAACTCCATATTGGCCGTTATGATATCAAGGCGCTCATACTTTGTGCGTTGTATAATTGCCGCCATGACCTGTGAACGACCCTCCATAATAGTTTCAATGCCTTTATAGACATAACTGTGCATGTTAAGCATCTTGGAAGCGTTTCCCTGCTTGTCGTTATCGACCAGCAACACCCTATATCCCTTTTCTGCTGCCAGAATATAGGCCATTGTTACGGCTGATATTGTTTTTGCTACTCCACCTTTTAAGTTAATTATTGATAAGGTCTGCAATCTCTTTCCCTCCTAAAAATTGTATTTATGGTATCGGACGCTTTCCCGGTTCCATCCCGGATATAATCCACACAGATAATTTTCCAGCATAGCCTGCATCTCCTGATGGAGGCCTTTATTACCATTATCCATAAGGGTATGATGATACCGGCACCCCAAAACGCCATTTTGCACTATTCCAAGTCCAGAGTCCGACTTTGGGACTACATGCATAATATCCGCTATCCCATATCCCAGGTCTGTTGTGGATTCCATATGGTATCCCATCCGGCAGAAAAAACAACTCCCATCCCGATTCATTATTTCCGCCATTACCTCCGGCGTAAAATCATATTTTCTTTTCTTCTTCACGCCTGCTGCCTCCTGATAATCTAAAATTCCGCTTCCAACTCAGCGTTTTGCGGGCATGTTTTCCATGTCCCATTTATCGGACAATCATCCATGTACTCACACAGCCAACACATACTTTCTTCGCAATATTTGTTCTCTGCTACCTTGATGGCTTCTCTTTCCATTCCGATCCCTCCTTGCAGGGCACACGGCCCCGCAGATTTCCGTGATATATCGCATGGGCTGGTTTCTTAAGGTGTTTCAACCATTCTTTGACTTACAATCCCATTCTGCAGGAGTTCCGCATTGGATACTCCCCATCTATGACCAAATGCATTTTCTACCACAACTTGATGCGGATGCTGGGAAACCACCCGGAACTTCTCTTTTTTAACTCTTCTTTTCCCATCGTCGTCTTCTCCTTTAATTACAATCCTCAAATATGTTCCTGGCCTAATCCTTTCATTGCACAGCATTCCTTTTCTCCTTTATCTTTTTTTCCATTTCCAATTGCATCCACTCCCGATAACTGTGCTCCTGGTCTGTGGCAGTATAAATATGTAGATCCATTGCCTGCAGAACTCTTTCCCACAGTTCCGCATTATGCACTGGTTTTCCTTTTGCGTTTTTCCATTCATTTTTAAACCATTGCACAGGTCTATGGTTTTGCAACGAGTGTAAAACATATCCGCAACGAGTAAAAACTCGTAAAGATGCTGGTTCCTCAACCCGTTCCAATGCTCTTACCAGGGCTATTAATACCATCTTGTTTTCGCTCCCCATCTGGTAGCAAAATCCCCCTTCCGTTTCTGGCTCCCCTTCGCTGTTTTTTCTTTCTACCAGATACAGATACGCACCCATTTGTATCCTTGGCCCCTTGCTTGTTGTCTCTATGTAAATATTTATCTCTTCCATCCTCCGCTAACCTCCGTATTGTATAGTGTTGGTAAGGGAATCCGGTAAACTTATTAATACCGTTTACGATACTATCAGGAACTACATAATAACCTTCCGGGGCTACCGGCTCCTTTCTCCATCTAGTTGCTCTTATCTCCTTCTTTTTTACCTCTGGCCGGATAAGGTTCCGGCTTGGCATATAACTAAGCTTTTCCAGCGTGTTTTCCTGCTCCACACGCTTTGCTGTCTCTTTTACGATATATTCCGCAAGCGTTTTATAGTCACCGCCTGCATCCAGTGGGGAGAAGTAAGGCCGCCCCCTTGTCCAAAGCCCCTTTATCATCTTTGCAGTGCTTGTCCTGTCATTATGCATATTGTTTACTATCATGTGCCAGTGCACCGCCCCACGGCTCCCCGTCTCACAGGTTATTATGTATTTAAGATTCCAGCCCTCTTTTTTATAGGCATCCCTCAGCAGATCCCGGAAGCCCCTTATTACGTCCGGCGCATCCTCCTTCCCTGGGCGTTCCTCCTTCCGGCATGTGAGGACAACATGCCAGTCCCCTTCTGCAAAATTCAATTCTATCAGCCGCCTCAGGTCCCTCATCCGGATCCACAGGTTCTGTTTCGCTATTTCCTCCGGGGTTTTCTTATGCTTTTTTGCCCTCGGCATCCCAGGCGCACCATACCGGCCCGAATAATATTTACATATCTCCTTCTTGTCCAGGATTTCACATTCTGTTTTTGTATACACTTATGGCCTCCCCTATGTTTAATATCCTGATCGAGTCAATAAAAATGCTGTCCCATTGAGTAAAAATCAGCATTTTCATTGACCCTTGAGGCCCCATATGGTATACTTAATTTGTGGTTTAAGTGTCTATATGGCACCTCAGAAGCGTTTTCCCGAACGCTTCTTTTTTTGTCCAAAAATGGCATCCCTTTCAGTAACCAGTTCTCCGGTTGTGAGCAGAATCCGTACCTGATACCAATAATCCCCGGTATCATCCCGGTAAAAGTCATATATCCTATGTCCAAATGCTTCACTACCTATGTACTCTACAGGCCTACCCTCTGCCTCATGAGCTGCCATATTTTCTATGCTATATGCCTGTTCCCAGGCTATCTGCAGTTCGCTTTTCTGCATACTTTAATTTTCAAGGTGGAAAATTGCCCACCGTAATGCCGCTACCGCTTCTGCATCCTTTTCACGCTCTGCGCGTTCCAGTAATGCATATAACTTCTCAATCTTATTTCCGTCCATACCCTTCACTCCTCTATCCTGCGGCAATCCGCTTCCGCTGGTTCTCCTGCTCTTCCTTTTTGATGCGGTTTCCATAAATTTTTAAAACCGCTGCTGTAAATCTCTGCTCGTATCCAGGTGTAAACTCTACTTCAACTTTTATTTTTTTTACTTCTCGCAATCTTTCCACCTCCTATGCTCTTTTTATCAGCTAATTCATCGCACTTTACTGAAATCAAAAGACGAGTCTTACATATTATTGGATATAAAATTTCATCCATTGAATCATCTTTGACTGTTTTTTGAACTGTTTTTTTTAACTTTTTAACTCTGCGTTTTAATCCAAGATACTTTGGTAGTAAATAAAAAGGGATTTCTTTATTCTTAAAAGTCTCATTCACCTTCTTTTCCATATCACAAATTACACCATACGATTTAGTACACATATCTACTTATACCTCCTGCAATTTTCTATTTTCTGCTTCTAACTGCGGTTGTAAGTCAGTCTGATCAGGAACCATTCCAAGAATCATCCCAAAAACAATCGCCTGCTGCCGATCATTAAGCATTGGAGCCATTATCTGGATATTCTGAATAGTATCCTCAGTTAACTTAATATCTTTTTTCTTCATTAATTTCACCTCTTTTCCTCTCTATGCGAGTATTCTATATCCCTTTGAGAGTTTTGTCAATATATTTTATCATCTTTTTATTGACTATGAGAGTTTTTATGCATATAATCATTTCATAAAGGAGGTGAATTTATTTTGAATAAAAGAATAAGAGAAATCCGGAAGTTTTATAATCTTACACAGACTGACTTTGGAAAAAGAATTGGTGTTGCAGGCAATACCATAACTAATTATGAATCAGGAAACAGAGAGCCTTCTAATGCTGTTATCACCTTGATATGTAAAGAGTTCAATGTCAATGAAGTATGGCTTCGTACTGGTGAAGGGGGAATTGACAATATGTTTACCCAACTGGATCCTGCTGACCGGTATTCTATTAATTTAGGGTCTCTGACATCCTCAGAAAACAAGTTTGTCCAAAACGCAATAAACTATCTTGCAGAGGCTGAGCCTGAAAAATTAGAAGTATTAGAAGAATTTATGAAAGCTTGCATTGGTATAAAATAAATAAAAAAGAAGCTCCCTATTGGGAGCCTCCTATTATGGTTACTATGATTAGAAAAATACGTCGCAAAATTTTTATATCCGTGACCGTATTTACCATTTCAATAATTTTTATTTTATACTCATCCTCTGTCATATGTAACCCCTCCTGTTTTATAATACAAACATGTGTTCGATATTTTAGTGGGTGATTTAATAATAACTCTTTCTTCATATTCTTTCAAGGCTTTTTCGAACATATGTTTGTTTTTAGTAAATAACCCTGACGCAATAATCCTATACAACATTATTATAGTATACTTTTAATAATAATGTCTGGAAAAATAAGGTAAATGAATGTATTAAAATACATATGTAATCAGCATAATATTTTTTTAGTACACTTTATACAGCTTTTCTATTTGTCAAGTCCTTTAAGTGCTTAGTTTTGACCTTTAACTGCAAAAATCAATTTGTATTTTTGTTAACTTTTGTTTTGGACAAGAGAGGAAATAATAATATGGGTTTCAGTGATATCTTTAAAATAAAACAATTTAAAGCCGAAATCGAACGGCTTCAGTATGATAACAGTAACTTAAGTAATAAACTTAACGAATTAGGGTATGCAGAATATGAACAAGTAAAAATAAAAATTTCGCAAATGGAAGCCGATTATAATCAGCAAATTCAAAAAAATAATAATTCTATTGAGTCCCAAAATGCTTCTATTAATGAATGTAATAATATAATTTCAAAATTACGTGATGAAATATTACAATTACAGGAATCCTCTCAGAAATATGATAAACAATGTTCTTCACAGCAGAAGAAATTACAGAGACTTAAAGAACTGTATAAAAGTGTGTCATATTGTATAGATAACTTTAATTTGGATCAAGCAGGTCAAGTTCAACTTTCTCCCCTGCAGGAGCAAGAATATGATGAATTTGCTCCCAGTGTAATCCTAAAACTCCATTGTATGGATATAAAAGATTTACGTAAGGCCTATACAGAAAATGACAAGCAAATAACTAAAGTTTTGGAATCCTATTCAGCAAGATATACCACTAAAGCAAACAAGGCCATTTATCAATTAATGGTAATTGCACTTAGGTCAGAACTGCAAAATATTCTTGCAAATCTAAAATATGAAAAACTTGATCAATCAATTGATAATGTTAAAAAGGTTACGGCAAAATATCTTAAAATTGCTGGAGAAGGAAATCAAAGTATATCCGGTACCTTAACGAAATTTATTGGAGAAATTGAGTATCTCTTTATTAATGCTGTTAAAATTGAATATAACTATTATGTAAAAAAAGAGCAGGCAAAGCAAGAGCAGTTAGCTATCAGGGAACAAATGCGCCAGGAAGCAGAAGAACGTAAAGCCCTTGAATTGGAAAAGAAGAAGGTCGAAAAAGAGGAATTAAAATATAATACGGAAATTACAAAACTTCAAGAATCTTTATCTGTTACTACATCAGAAAGTGAAATGGAAAAGCTGCAAAGTAGAATTCTGGAACTGCAAGCTCAATTGTCTTCCGTTATTTTAAAGAAAGAAGAAATTACTAATTTACAAAATGGAAAGGCCGGTAATGTATATATTATTAGTAATCTCGGCTCTTTCGGTAATGATGTTTTTAAAATTGGTATGACGAGACGTTTGGATCCACAGGATAGAATTAACGAATTAGGAAGTGCAAGTGTACCTTTTAAATTCGATGTACATAGCTTTATCTTTTCAGAGGATGCCGTTGGACTTGAAAATGAACTTCATAACAGATTAAATAGCAAGCGCCTAAATAAAGTGAATTTGAGAAAAGAATTCTTTAAAACAACAATTGATGAACTTGAGAATTTAGTTACTGAAATTGAGCCAACAGCTGAATTTAATAAAACGATGATTGCGGAAGAATTCCGTCAGTCGTTATCTACAGACGAAATATATACATCTTCTTATTCATTCGACGATTATGACAGTGATGAAGATGAATAAATAACAAAAAACCGCCCCGGCGCCAACCAGGACGGCCCTGCGAATATACCAGGTTATGGTAAAACGCCTTGACAAGCTCAATTTTATCATTTCCCCGGGATATTTGCAAATATTACGGGGCTTTTTTCGCCCTTTTAGGAGGAAATTGTATGAAAAGAATAGGTATTTATGGTAGAAAGTCTGTTTTTTCAGATAAATCTGAATCAATTGAGCATCAATTTACATTGGGAAAAGAGTATGCATATGCGAACTATGACAATCCTGAAATAATTTATTATAAAGATGAAGGGGAAAGCGGTTCCTATCTGGAACGACCTGATTTCCAGATACTCCTGAATGATGTTATCAATGACAATTTGGATATCGTAATATGCTATAAGCTTGACCGCATAAGTAGGGATGTCGCTGATTTTGGTGCTGTCTATAAGCTCTTCATGGCTCATAATACAGAAATAATTCCATTAAGAGACAATATTGTGATTAATGAAAATATGTCCCCTATTGAAAAGGCAATGATGTACATTAATACAGTTTTTTCACAAGTAGAACGGGAAAATACTATCATTCGTGTAACAGACAATATGATTGAGCTTGCAAAAGATGGGTATTGGACAGGTGGTCGGGCCCCTCTTGGTTTTTCTTCAAAGGAGATAATTGTTGGTGGAAAGAAACACCATATTTTATCTCATAATCCCACGGAAATTGAATTCTATACTATGGTTGCCGATACCTTTTTAAATGGCTTTACCTTATCTGGCCTTGAAACATATTTTCGAAAAAATAATGTCAAAACCCTAAGAAATGCCTATCTTTCAAGTACTCAAATTTGGACTATACTTAAATCTCCATTTGCTGCTCCGGCAGATGAAGCTACTTATGATTATTTTTCCTCCCTTGGCTGCAAAATGGTACACGATCGCAGTAAATATGATGGATCTCATGGTTTATTGGTATACGGGAGGACAAGCGGCGGCCGAAAGCGGAAACATGTTACTAACCCTCCTGATAAATGGCTGGTATCAATCGGTCTGCATACTCCAATTATTACATCCGATAAATGGTTATCTATCCAAAAATGTTTTGGTAATAACACATTCTGCAAAACGCGTAAATACAAAGTGGGAATTTTAAATGATATCCTGCGGTGCTCATGCGGAAGCTATATGAAAGTAAAACATAAATATGATAAGCAGTATAACGTACATTATTATCATTATAGATGTTTACAAAGAGAGCGAAGGGGATCAGAATATTGTGCATCGCAAATGATTTCCGTGGAAACATTAGACAATGAAGTAATCGAAATATTGAAGGGTATAAAACTCGACAAAACTTTAATAGATAATTACACTACACCAGCAAGTTTTTTCCCTTTATTCAGAAAACCCGAAACAATTAATAGGGAAATAGAAAATGAAGGGAAAAAAATTCAGAACCTAACAATGTCTCTGGCAGAAGCATCCGGTTCCTCTGCTGCAAAATATATTATTAAAGACATTGAAAGTCATGATAAAAGAATAGATGAATTAAAGGAGGAACTTAAGAAGTCCAGACTTGCAATGCAAAACGTTAAAGAACTGCAGATAAATAAGGAGGATAAATACAACGCTGTTTGTAAAATAGTAGACTGTATAGAAACAGCAACATATGATGAAATAAATGCATTGCTTAAAGAAACTCTGACAGAATGTGTTTATGATGGTGAAGTACTCCATATAAAATTATAATATGGTTTTTTATTTTTACCTTACCTCTCTTTTTTATCCTGATACCTTCCGGCCTCATTCTAAGGGACGTCTTAATCAAATCCCTTATGGTGATGGGCCGGCATCCCTCCACGTTGGCATTTCTCGTTTCCATGCGCACCAAATTGGGAATCCCCCTGATTTGAAGCTCGGCGCTGTCTTCAATGGTAATCAGCCTCTCATCACTCGGGATGAATCCCGCCAGCGCATTCAGAAAAGTGGTTTTTCCGCTTCCGGTTCCTCCGCTTATGAAGATGTTATACCTGGCCCTTACCAGCTTTTCCAGGAATCGGCAGGCTTCTTCACTGACGGAGCCCATGGCAAGCAGTTCGTCCATCCCTATAGGCTCTTCAGGAAAACGGCGGATGGTGACCACCGGGCCGTTCAGAGCGATGGGGCCCAGCACCACATTTACCCTGGAACCGTTTTCCAGCCTGGCATCCACAATGGGAGAGGTCTCATTCACCACCCGGTTGCAGCCAGCCACGATCTGCTGGATGACATCCTGCAGCTTTTCTGCGGATTCAAACCCGAAAGGCCAGGGAAACAATCTGCCTGCCCGTTCCACAAATATCCCTTCCAGCCCGTTGATCATGATCTCCGTAACCTGACTGTCCTCAATCAGCTCCTGAAGCACATCCAGTCCACGGATCGTATAAAAAAGTTCTTTACCAAGCCTTGCCCTCTCATATACATTCATCCTGCCGCCGAATTCCCTGGCGCGCAGCCGATCCGCTATGGCATCCCGGATATCCTCATCCGACAGTTCCCGGGAAAAATCCATATGCTCCAAAAGCTCCCTCCGGATTTCTTCCTTTGTTATCAGATACTTTTCCTGCTCCATCCTTACCCTCCTTTCCATCTACGCATCCTTCCAATCCTCCCGGATGATCTCCTGCACCAGTGCCGCCAGCTCACTATGGGTGAGGTTCTCAAGCCCCGCGGGCAGCTGCCGGAACAGGGGAAGGCGGAATTTCCTGGTTTTGCGCAGAATATCTTCACAGTCCAGGCATCGCAGAAGCTCTTCATATTGTTCCTGCTTGGCCGCAGCAAAGCCGTCGTCCCTGGTAATGGTATACACTCTGGTACAAAGCCTCAGGATATCAAACAGCCCCTGTACAGCCTCCGACAGATCCAGAAGGACGTATTCATAGCTCCCGGAGATGTCCAGTTCTTCAAACAGCCGCAGCCATTCCTCCGCCTCAATACGCTGCAGATCCATACAGGAAAATACCGGCGGAATAAACGCAAGCCCGTTCACCTTCTGTACCATTCCCTCCAGCCGGTAAGGGAACCTGTCGTCTCCATTGTGGAGAAAATAAATCAGATCCGACAGGTCTGTGCTGAACTCCCGCTGCAGCATGCGGGCCAGCCCGGAATAGCTCTCAAAATTCAGATAAAGTACCTTGTGTCTGCGGGCCAGAAGCTGGCCCAATGTGAAAGAAAATGTGGTTTGAAGACACCGGCTTACCGGCGTATAGATTCCGATGAAATGAACGTTTCCGCTTCTTTCCCCCACAGCCGCGGGAGGAAGAATTCCTGCATCCGCTGCTATTTCCATAATTTTACGGACAATATTATCCATGGACTGGTATTTGTTTACCCGCTCCAGTCCCGGCGGCGCCTCTCCTTCTTCCTCCAGAATGAGAAGCCTGGCCATTTTCCAGGAATCATCCTCCCAGTCCAGCGCCTCCCGGTATACCTCCTGGGTCAGCAGAAGAAAGGCCGCCCGGTTCTTACCGCAGAATTCCTCTAACGCCCGGGGATCTGTAAATACCTGAACCTCAAAGGGAAAGCTGTCGCTTCCTGCCAGCTGCCCCAGATAATCCGTAAGGTGACAGGTAAATTCCTGCTCCGTGTCGCAAACTGCCAAAATATTCTTTTTCAATCATACCTCCCGGCAGAAAACCAAAATCCGTACTGCTTCAAGCTATACTCCGGCAACTGCCTGATAAAATAAATAATGGGAATTCATAAGTGAACTGCGTTCCTGCCGCATGGCCGGAATGCGAAAAAAACAAGAAATGCTGAGGCCTCAGCCGAAAAGAATTGTGATAATGCAAAAGCAATACTGCCGTCAGAAAGCAGCTGTTTTTGATTGGTAAAATGAAGTATAAATCATGTGTTTTCATTTGTCCAGACCGTTTTGCAAAATAAAATATTTTTGTTAATTTGTAACAAACTGCTCCGGATAAAGTACATAAAAAAACGGGAAACACCTGGAAAACACTGGTTTCCCAGGTGTCAAACAAACAGTTATCAGCCCTGCTTATTTTTCTTCTCCGTCAAAAAATCCCTGTTCCATCAGTGTCCCGAGCAGCTCCCCAAAAAGGCTGTTTGCCCAGGCAAACCATGGTCTTGTAAATTCTTCCGGTTCCTCCGGATTAAATGATTCATGCATGTAATTGGTCCCGGCATGGGTATCGGCAAGCATTTCCAGACAGTTCCCGATCTCTTTTTTATCCGTTGACGTAAGAGCCTGCATGATTATGCCGATATGCCATACATAGCCCTCCGGCGTATGGGGGCTTCCCATTCCTGCCGCCCTGCTTCCGGCATTATAATAGGGATTATCCTCCGAAAGAATAAAGCGTCTTGTATTCTGATACAGTTCATCCTCCCTGCTGCAGTATCCCAGATACGGCATTGCCAGAAGGCTGGGGGAGTTGGCGTCATCCATCAGGTTATAGTTGCCGAAGCCGTCCGTTTCATAGGCATATATCCGGCCGTATTTATGATGATTCACCACGCCATAATCCATAATTCCGTCTCGGATCTCTTCCGCCAGCGCCTTACAGCGGCCTGCCAGTTCCACGTCCCCATAAACATCCCTGCTGATTTCCTCCGCATATCCCAATGCGGTAACCGCCATCATATTGGCAGGGATCAGATATCCGAATTTACAGCAGTCATCCGACGGACGGAAGCCCGACCAGGTCATACCCGTAACATTTACAGGCCTGCCCTTTCCGCCTGCGGGAAGTGTATCTGTTTTCACACAGTCGTGTCTGGTAAAAAAGTATTTTGAGCGGCTGTGATCCTGTTCTGTTATAAAGGTTTCCAGAATGCGCACAATCATTTCCTTATAAACCGGTGTGAAAATTCCGGTTACCCCGGTCGCTTTCCAGTATGCATGTCCGAGATACAGGGGCGCGCAGAGGGAATCCACCTCATACTTGCGTTCCCACACATGGTCATTATTTTCTGTTTCATCCTTGTGTCCCGAACCGTCCGCCCTCTCGTTGAATGCATTCGCATAAGGGTCCAGGCAGACAAATTCCGCCTGTTTGGCGATGACTCCCTCAATGATATCCCTAAGCTCCCTGTCCTGTGCCGCATACTTTACATAGGGCCTCACCTGAGCCGCGGAGTCTCTCAGCCACATGGCGGGAATATCTCCCGTGATCACAAAATAGCTGCCGTCCTCCAGCTGCTTTACCGTGGTTTCCATGGTGTTCAGAAAACAACGGGCCGCCAAAGGGGCCAGCGGTTTATAATGAACATTATAGTATTCTTCCAGCTCTTTTGCCTTATTTATAAGAATTGAAGGGATTTTCATAGTACTCCTTATCTGCGCGTTTTTTATGAAAGTGTACGGCCTTTCCTGCCTCCGTCACCTGCAGCGCCTTATATATTTTTTAATTTCAATCGTATCCGTTTTCCGTAGCCTCAATGATCTGGTAGGGCACAAGGACAGTCTTGGGCTCCTTAATGCCGTTCAGCGCATCCGCCAGCAGACGGACGCTGGTATGGCCAATCGTATCCTCGTCCTGGCGCACATGGGTGAACATGCTTTCCTGAATAATGTTGTCACTGCTGTCAAAACAGACCACAGGGCATTTTTTATGAAGATTCATATGATACAGGCAGCGGTAAATAATTCTTGCAATACTGTACTCCACGGCAAAAAAGGCCTCAACCTCCCGATGGCTTTCCATAAACTTTGTAATCCGCCGCATATCCCGTTCCAGGTTTTCTTCAGAACGGCTGCTGGGCAGGGTAGCCTTTAAATCGGTTATCCATAAGGACTCGTCAGCAATCATTCCATGTTCGCGGAAAGCCATGGTGAGACCGTTCTGACGTTCCACAATAGTGGAGGTTTCTCTGGAAGCCGGCATGGCAAAGCATATTTTTTTATAGCCTTCATTCAGAAGATAGTTGGCCAGTTCCCTTGCCGCCTCTTCATTATTCGTCCCTACAAAGGAAAGAGGTATTCCTTTCAGCTGCCTGTCAATGGTCACTATGGGGAATCGCTCCACCACAAGCTGCAATACCTTTGAATTATAATTTTCATCATGGACACACATGATGATGATGCCTTCCACGCCAATCTGAAGCAGCTCATCAATGGCCCTGGTTTCTTCTTCTATATTTCCGTAAGAGCAGCGGAGCACCATGCTGAAGCCCTGGTTTTTGCATTCCATTTCCAGGCTTCCCAGCAGGCGGCAGCCGAAACTCGGCCCGAAGCCGTCCATAATCACGCCAATCAGACGATTGGGATTTTTCTCTTCTTCCTCCGCCGCCTGAACCTCTTCCGTCAGCTCTGCTCCGGAAACAAAGGAACCTTTTCCTGCCATCCGGATAATCCTGCCCTCCTCCGCCAGCAGCTCCAGCGCTTTTTTGCTGGTTATCCTGCTGACACAGTACTTCTCCGACAATTCTTTTTCAGACGGCAGCCTGTCTCCTTTTTTGTAGGTTCCGTTTTCAATACCTTCAATAATATCATTGTATATCTGTTCATAAAGCGGCAATTGTTTCATTCGGCTCCCTCCTGCGCATTAAATGATATATCATTTAATTCATTTTAACATTTGAGCATATCATTTTCAATTGCTTTCGGGATTCTTTTTAAGGATTTACAGCATTTTCCTCATAACCGGAAGGCGGAAGACAGTTCCACAACTGTGAAACCGCGGCAGAACAGCCCCATGCGGTATAAAAGGTATCCTGCGTTTTATCCGCCCACCTGGTCCACATAATATCACTGCTGTTTCTGTTCCGCCATGCTGTCTGCGCATTTTTCTCCATCCAGTCAAGGTATTGCGTCTGTCCGCCTTCATAGACCAGCTTACCGAGCCATCTTGCCAGTATTCCCTTGAAGCCGGGCAGATCATTTCCCTCGTCCTCCGTATTGATAACGCCTCCCTGATACATGACATTCATGGTATAATCCGCCGCTTTCACCGAATTTTCCAGATACTTTTCTTCCCCTGTTATCCGGTACAGGCAAAGGCCCGCGCCGATAAAGGTTCCCTGATTATAGGTGGAGCACCATTTATTGATTCCGTTTTCCAGATCATAGGCATCATAAACCGCCCCGTCTTCCCCTACCAGATTTTCGCACTGCCAATCGTATATCCTGACCGCCTTTTCCAGGTATTCCTGCTCCCCTGTAATCTGGTACAGGATACACGCCGCTATTGCTGCCGGGCCGTTGATACATGAGTTTTTGGTTTTATTATCCGTCCTCCAGAACAGGCCGCCGCCCAAATCCTCACTCCATGCCCTGTCGTAAACCAGATTGAAATGTCTGACTGCCTGTTCCTTATAAACATCATTTTCTTCCGCCTGACACGCCCTTGCACACGCTATCGTCATCCAGATAATATCATCATTATATTCATTATCGGACCAGTCCTCTCCAAAATCCTTTACGAATCCCAGATACATCTGCTCCATCAAATCTCTGTATTGCGGACTGGAGGTTTTTTCCCAGGCATCCACTGCGATTTCCATGATTTCGGCCCGGGGCCAGAACTGCTCGCCCACGATAGCCCCGGTACCGTCATCAGACATTACATAAAACTTGGCAAGAAACCGATCCATCGCCGTAATGGCCGTATCTTTGCCAATCTGTTCCCTTTTCACTTCTTCCGGCAATCGTCTCTCCATCTTTTCTGCCATCTCCTCATTCAGTCGTTTTTCTTCTTTTCCTGTCATGTTTCCTGCCGCACCGTTCATGCCTGAACAGCCGCAGACGGCTGCTGCCGCCAGGAAAATACAGAAAACGGCAGCCGTCCCATGCAAAACAGAATATATTATTTTTCTCATACCAGCTCCTGACCTTTTTGCTGAATGACCTGCATATCGGTTAATCCAGCAAATCCGCTTCCGAAACCACGCCTGTTTTTCCATCCAGGAATAAGGTCTTGATTTCAAAAGGATTGAGTTCCAGCGTATATACGGTTTTCCAGGCAGAGAGCTTCAGATCCGCTTTTGCTTTTTTGCCTGCCGATTCATAGACACGGATAATATAGCCGTCTTTTGAGGCCGCCTTTTTAAACGCCGACAAAATAACCGCGGGATTATCAATCGTGATAAGCTCCCCTCTCTTTTCCCCTTTTCCAGATGGGTTAAAGGCAAACGCATATGGCGCTTCATTAAAAATCTGAGCCTTTCTGTCAAGGCCGTCCATGAGCTCTCCGGGCTTTCCTGCCTCTATCCGGAACCGGAAAATCCGCTCTCCCTGTTCCATTCTCACCGTATGTCTTTCTTCCCGGAGCGTGCGCTCAAAATTGCCGTCCGCCGCGCTGTAGCCTGCGCTTCTGAGCAGGGTAAGCCCTATTTTGCCGGCATTGATGCTGCTGCCGTGGGTTCCGCAGTTAATGACAGTCAGCGCCTTATCCTCATTCACGAAGGCATTCCATTTCTGTGCTACCACTTCCCTGTTTTCCTGCCGCAGCGTTTCCCTGCCGAACATCACCTGTCCCAGATATTCGCCGCTCTCATACGCCGCCTGGATATTCAGTTTCAGGAAGGTATCCTTTTCATTCCAATAAACCCCTGTTTCTATTTCAAAAGCGGTTCCTTCCTTCGGGAAAATATAGCGTTGGTATGCTTTCGACTCATGCCAGCCGAACAGCGCCTCCACAACGGTACGGACCGGGCCGTCCTCTATTACCTTAACCGAAGGCACCACCTTATCCGCCAGTCCGGAGAAGGCGCTTCCTTCATGAGGGGTGAGCAGTGTCAGATTTCTTTCCCCGCAGCTTTCCGGCGTGCGAAGCCCCCAGGAATTATAGGTATCATCATAAGCTGTCAGCCGGAAGCTTCCGGGCTTTATATACTCCGTTCCGTCAACTTGGTAAGAGTCCATCAGTCCGGTAGCGGTGTTGATCACCGCACGCATGGCCCCATTGTCAAATACATATTCCTTTTTCCCTGAAATCGGCTGGAATACCGGCCTCTTGGGAATGGCGCGGAAACGGATATCGATCCGGTTCATACATGCGGGCTTCAGCGTCGCCTCAATCACCACTTTTTTACGCCAGTCTATACAAAAATGACTGCTTTCCATCTCACCCTGGGTTTTCACAGGCTCCCCATTACAGGAGCATTCCGGATAATAAAATACATCTTCCCAGTTCTGCTTCGGCAGCCCTGCCTCAAAGGCGAACTGTCCGGTAATTTCATAAGGATGGGGATTATAAATAAAGACACAGGAGGTGCCGTCCTCGATGGCTTTCTCTCCGGCTGTCAGCGCAATCCCCGCCTTCATTTTTTCCCTGGACATAATCTCCAGCCCATGATCCAGAAGCCGAAGGGTATCCTCCTCCACAAGCTGCGTTCCGGAGCCCGGCAGCGCATCGTGGAACTCGGCAAAAAGAAGATCCTTAACCGCCTCGTGAACAGCCCGGGCAGGGTATTTCTTTCCATAAAGAAGGGAAGCTGCGGAAAACATCTTTTCTCCGCTGTAAATTTCATTTTCCAGAAGCCTGTGCTTCTGCTTCACCCGTATCTGTGAGGTATAACACCCTTCCGCCACCGGATTCAGCCCTCTTTCCACCAGCGGAAGCTCCTCACCTGATTCCCTGAGCTCTTGAAAAAAGCTTTCCACGTCGGAATGGATAATGCAATATTCTTCCCTGCGTTCCTGAAGCATTCTCTCCAGATCCTTCAGATCCTGTGCGGATGCCCCGCCGCCGTGATCTCCCACTCCCCAGAGAAACAAAGATACTTCCTCTTCTCTCGTCTCATTCAGGAATTTTTCCAGTTCTTCCGCCGCATGTCCATGAACGGAATTGTAATTTTCGTCCGATCTGTGTACAATCACTTCGGAACCGTTGAAGCCCTTCCAGCGATAATTCTGACTCGTAAAGTCAAAGTTATCCTTTGCCGGACGGCAGACCACATAGGAATCAAAGCCTGCCTGATTCAGAATCTGCACCAGGCCCTGTGAATGTCCAAAGGAATCAAAATTAATTGCCGTGGTCGGACGCTTTCCGAATTCCTCCATAAAGAACCGCCTGCCCTCCGCAATATTCCGGATTATGGATTCCCCGGAAGGCATGTTGCAGTCGGGCTGGAGGTACCATCCGCCCATGATTTTCCAGCTTCCTTCCTTTACCTTTTCTTTTATCCGTTCATAGAGATCCGGTTCATTTTCCTTTACCCACTGATATAAAATAGCTTCGTTGTGATTGAAGGTAAAGCCGGGAAATTCGTCCGTAAACCTTTCCGCCGTACGAAAAGTGGATAATGCCTCCGTACAGCCCTCCTCCCATCTCCACAGCCATACCGGGTCCAGATGGGCGTTGCAGATCAAATGTATTTTTTTCATAGGAGTCTCCTTTTCCTGTGATGTTCCAAGCAGGATATCAGTTCTGCGTTTCCAGTTCTGCAGCAATACAGACAGGTTAACTGTCACCCAGTTTTGCCGCCATTTCCAGCGTCATAACGGCGCTCAGGTGCTGTGCAAGATCAATGGTTCCTTCAGACTTCTGTCTCCAGTCTCCCCCGACAAGGCCATCCTCGTTCATACCGTTTTCCGCTATCATACGGGCATTCTTTTTTATGATTTCCTTGAGATCCTGGTATTCGGAAGACTCCTGTGTCAGCTCATACACATACCGGAAATAAATTCCCCGGAACAGCCCGCAGTCATCGGGGCCTTCATAGGGAAAGATGCCGTCCGCATCCGCCAGTTCCGTCACTGCCCTGCGCGCCACTTTTCCCGCAAGATCCAGATATTCCTTATTATTGGTGATTCTTGCATATTCCATGGCCGCGCCGATAACCACTCCCTGACAATAGGTAAACTTCCATTCATAATCCACCTTCCCGTCTCCCAGCCTGTTCATACCGTCCCATATGAAGCAGGTATCCGGATCCATGAGGTGATCCAGGTTCCATTTGAGAATTTTCTCTCCCCATTCCCGATCCTCTTCCCTGTGGATCCTCTGATAAAGCCGGAAAGCGATAATGGCAGCCGGTGCGTTTGCCGGCGTATTTTTATAATCCAGCTGATCCTTTTTCCAGGCCATACCTCCGCCGCATCTGTCATTCCATGCCGTTTTGATATCATTCCATATATAGACGGCCTGCTCTATGTACCTTTTTTCTCCGGTAATATCAAAAGCGCGGATGAGGGCAAGCGTCATCCACTCCATATCATCATACCAGTTATGCAGGAACGTTCCTCCATTTTCCCGGAAAGCTCCTTCATATTCCGCCTCAAAACGTTCCAGATAATAAGTTTCCTTTGTTCTGACAAACCCGTCCAGCAGCGCATCCAGTGCATGGGCATGCCACCAGTAAATCCACGATTCCTCTTCCTTTACCGGATAATGATTGACAAATACTTCTTTCTCATTATCCCAGAACCTGTTCCAGAGCGCATACTGCGCCCTTTCACATACCTCTTCTATTTTTTTCATCGTTGCCTTCTCTCCTTCCGGCTGAATCCTGTTCCTTTTAAAACAGGGCCTGCCACAGCTTCAGGCAGACCCTGTACTCAAATCTTATCACCGCAGCCCAGACAAAAGATTACTGCTGTGCCGCTTCCGCAAGGATATCATTTCCCTGTTTCTCCGCATTACTCAGAGCTTCCTCTGCTGTTATCTCACCAGCTACATATTTCTGAAGCTGGGGAATCAGGGCAAGCCCCTCCAAATCAGAGTATCCGAACACCTTGGAACGGATTCCCGCATAGTCCATGGTTTCCGAAAATACTCTCAGTATATCATCATCCATAAAATAAGGATCCTTTGCAGCTTCTTTGTTGGCAGGAAGGTTTCCGCTGATTTTGCAGAATTCCACACCGTTTTCAGGCTGCATTGTCCACCATTTGATGAACTCCCAGGATGCATCCGGGTTCTTAGCCCCATTGGGGATTACCAGACCGAAACCGCCCATCATTGCGGACTTTTCACCGTTATATCCCTGAGGCTGGCCGATAACACCGAAGTTAAGGCCTGCTTCTTTATAGGATTCCAGAGTCCAGGGGCCGTTAAATGTGATTGCCACCTTTCCCGCTTTGAATCCGTCGCCGCCGAAGCCATCTTCAAAACCAAGCTGATAAACTTTGTCCTGGTTCAATAACTGGTCCCAGTATTTGAGCACTGTAAGACCTGCTTCCGTATTAAAAGCGGCCGTAGGGGGATTGGTGCTGTCGTCTATCATTTTTCCGCCGGCCTGGCCAATCCAGTTATTGAACAGACCAACATCCTTCAGAGAAAATCCGGACTGAACCAGCTTGTCACCATCCCATTTTGTCAGCTTAATCGCCGCATCCCTCAGACTGTCCCAATCGGTAATGGAAGCGGGATCCACGCCTGCTTCATCCAGCAGATCCTTATTATAGAATAACACTCTGGAGTCTACGGTAAGAGGAATTCCGTAAACCACACCTGCGGACGTCATCTCATCCACAGCGGGCGCATAAAACTGGGTCATATCCACATTATCTTTTGCAATATAATCATCCAGAGATGCAAGAGCTCCCTTCGGCGCATAGACTCCCGTATTGAAACGATCCCATAAAACGATGTCGGGCACCTCATTGCTGGCTATAGCCGTCAGCAGCTTCTGCTCCATACCGTCCTGTACCATATAGGTCACATGATATTTATCCTGGGAATTGTTAAAGCCCTCCAGCTGCTTTTCCAGCTGTGCCACCTGGTCGCCGCTCCAGCTTCCCCACATGGTAAGCTCTGCTTTCTCTCCGCTGCCCGCAGAAGAAGCATCGGCTTCTTTTTCAGTCCCCGCCGGTGTTGTTCCCTGGGAAGCCCCATCGCTTCCTCCTGTCTGGGTTTTGCCGCATCCTGCCAGCATGGCTGTCGTCATTACTGCCGCAAGCAGCAGCGCTAATGCTTTTCTTTTCATAGTAAACTCCCTTCCGTGCATACGCACTGTCATTTCACTTTTTTATACCTGAACAAATGCCTTACGGCATCTGGCCTGACCTGAGTGATCCGTTCCTATTCCTTTCCCCCGCTGAAAGCAATACCCTGGATATAGTACTTCTGTGCAAAAACAAATACCAGCAGCGTAGGTATCGTAGCAATAACGGTTCCAGCCATCAGCGGCCCGTACATCGTATTGTACTGATACTGGAAAGTGGAAAGCCCTACCTGAATCGTCATCATTTCCTTGGAATTCAAAACTATCATAGGCCACATAAAACTGTTCCACCCCGACTGAAACGTCATGATTCCCAGTGTTATCGCCGCAGGCAGAATCAACGGCAGATAAATATTCCAGAAAATACGGAATTCACTGCAGCCATCCATCCTGGCGGCCTCCGCCAGATCATCCGGCAGCGTTTCAAAAAACTGCTTCATGAAGAAAACTGCATAGGCTCCCACAGCGCCGGGAAGAATAATTGCCGCATAATGATTGATGAAGCCCTGCCCTCCCTGCCCGAAAATATTGTTTCCTCCCACTAACGGAAAGTTTTTTAGTACCAGGAACTGAGGAATCATGGTAATGACGCCCGGAATCATCATAGAAGAAAGCAGCAGGGAAAACATGGTCTTTCTTCCCTTGAACTTAAGCTTCGCGAAGGAATATCCGGCCAGCGCCCCCAGAAAAATATTGGTAAGCACCCCCGCCACAGCCAGAAACAGGGAATTCATAAAATACCTGCCAAAAGGTATCGTGTCAAACACCTTGGTGTAATTAGCCAGAGAAAAGTTTTCCGAAAAAAGGGAAAGGGAACTGGAATAAATCTCCGCCTCCGGCTTAAATGATGTGGCAATCATCCACAAAAACGGATATACCGTAATCAGGGATATGATTAACGCGCCTATGTACCAGAAAACACTTTTTATATTTTTAACCGTTCTTCTGCTCATTCTCTTCCTCCCCCTTAAATATCCGCTTTGTTGATCTTGCTGTTTATCACTGTCATCACCAGAATAATTGCAAACAACACCAGGGAAATACTGGACGCATACCCCATATCCAGGTTTTTAAAGCCGTTATTATATATGTAATAAACAATGGTAATGGTTGCATTTCCCGGCCCGCCCTTCGTGAGCACGAATGCCTGATCAAACACCTGGAAGGTACCGATAATCAGCATGGTTGAAACAAGGAAGGTCGTTTTTGTTATGGAAGGCATTGTAATTTTCGTAAACATCTGCCACTTGCTGGCTCCTTCGATCTTAGCCGCCTCATAGTAAATAGGCGGAATCCCCTTCAGCCCTGCCAGGAAAATCATCATATTCCCCCCGAAGCCCGCCCATAAGCTCATGAGGACAATAGAAAACATCGCCAGCTTGGAATCATACAGCCAGGCCTTTCCGCTGATCCCGAACAATTCCAGAATCCCATTCAGCAGACCCAGCTGAGGATTCAGGATCCAGAACCACAGCGTTGCCGTAGCAACTGTTGACGAAAGCACCGGCAGATAAAACAAAGTCCGGAACAGCCCCACCATCTTCTGATCCGCATTCAGAAACATCGCCGCTCCCAGAGAAAGCAGCAGCCCCGCCGGAACATACATCAATGTATACACACACGTATTCTTAAGCGCAATCCAGAAAAATTCATCCTTTATCATCTTCCGGAAATTTGCCAGCCCCACAAGCCTTGGCGGGTTAATGACATCATACTTGGTAAAGCTCAGCCCAATCGCCATAATCATTGGCAGAAGCGTAAACAAAAGAAATAATATTACCGGAGGAGCTACAAACAGCCTCCCCATCCGGTCCTGCTTCCCAACAACCTTCTCTTCCACTACCCTTTTTTCTTTCTTTCTCATGCTCTCACTCCTTCTTGGTGATAATCAGCACTTTCCGTTTACTTATACCATTTATGTTATTTATATCATTTATTTTATACCATTTTCAGCAGCTTTTCTGCCAAATTACATTTTTTCTTGCTATTCACGCTGTTTATTGTCATTTTAACCGTTCACTTTTAATCAATCTATATACCATTCTCGTTAATATGTACATATAATAACACCAATCTTTATAACATGCAAGCATTTTTATATTATTTATATTAAATATATCATTTATATCATTCTACATAAAAATCCCTCTGTAAACAAATTATGCAGTCGCACAGCCCATTACAGCCCTTCCAGGCCGGCAAGACCCTTTACTCCGGAAACTCTCACTTAATTAAAAGAAAAGGACACAAAAAGATGCGCCCCTGCAAAAACCAGGAGACGCATCTGTCTTAAAATAACCCTTTCAAAAATTTTATTGACTACACCTTATTCTTATACAGCCATACAGAAAATCTGAAACAAACAATATTCATGACAGCGGCAATAAGAAACACCACAATCCACAGTAATCCCTTCATCATATAATGATACAGCAGTACCATGAGCCCCATATACGGAAACATGGCAAACGCACCGACAATATCCGCTTTCTGCCCCTCAAACACATAAAATATAAGAAACTCTATCGGCATGATAACAGCAATCAGCACCAGGCTGTAAGGAACGATATGCGGCTGAATAACAGCAAACATCCCCGGCCTTATCAAATGTGTCACATTAGAAAACAAAAGCAAAAGAGGCGATGCAGCCAGACAAAACAAATAAACAATTACACTTCTGGCCCCTATGATCGAGCCAGGCGTTACCGGCAATATGCTGAACAGCAGCTTCGTTTTATACTTTGCATCATTGAACATAAAATTACGCAGCAGCAGATAGGAAAGCATCAAAAGCCCCGTAGCAAAAATAACAACATTGGCAATATTGTTATTCCTGTTAATCGGATGAAAAAACATAGGAAACAGAACTATCCCTAGAAGCTGCAGCCAAACTATCTGGCTCAATGAAGAAACCTGCATTTTAGTAAAATTAAGAAAGTTTGCACGCATTATTTATGCCTCCTTATATAGTAGAGCATGATATCCTCAATTGTCGGAACCTCATAAACCGTATTAACCGGCAGCAGCTTTTTAAGCGCCGCTTTCTTATCCGTCAGCCCCTCAAAGCCATAAGCTGATTTGCTAATCCCCACAAAATAATTCTCATAATCCGGCGGCAGCGCCGAAGCATCACCTTTCACGACAGCATGCCCCTCCTTTATCTCATCCTTCTGCCCCTGAAGGATAATCTGACCGTCAAACAGAAAAAACAGATAATCCGCAATTTTATCAAGATCAGAAGTAATATGTGTCGACATCAAAACAGTCTTATTCTCCTCAAGCACAATATCCTTAAGAATTTCTATCAACTCACTCCTCACCAAAGGATCCAGCCCCGAAGTAGGCTCGTCCAAAATAAAAAGCTCCGCCTCATGCGACAGCGCAAGCACAAGCGCATACTTCATCCTCATCCCTCTTGACAAGTCCTTAATTTTCTTCTCCTCCGGCAGTGAGAACTTCTCCATATAGGACTGATAAGCGCCGTCATTCCAAACAGGATACATGGGTGCAATCAGATTTTTCATTTTCTTCAAAGTTAAATCCTCATAAAAATGACCATCATCAAGCACGATCCCCAGCTTAGACTTAATTCCCAAATCACCCGAAACACTGTCCATCCCCAAAACCCGGATCGTTCCCGCGTCCGGAGCAATCATATTCAATATACTCTTGATAGTTGTTGTTTTCCCCGCCCCGTTAGGCCCTATGAAGCCCGTCAAAGTCCCTTTTTCAAGAGACAAATTCAAATTACGCAGTTCAAAATCCCCATAGCTTTTACAAAGCCCTTTTATCTCCAAAACCGTTTCCAACCCTTAATCCTCCCGACTCAATTCGTCTATAATCGTTTTCAAATCCGCCCCCGTAATCCCTACGGGCCTTGCGTATTCCATGATATCTGTAAGCTTCCTTTCAATTTCCGCAAGCCGGTTTTCCCGCAAAAGCTCCATATTCTGCGGCGCCACAAAAGACCCCTTCCCCGCCATATTGATTGTAAACCCCTCCGCCTCCAGCCCCTCATAAGCCTTTCGCGTAGTAATAACACTGCAATTCAAATCCCTCGCCAGATTCCGCACAGAAGGCAAAACATCCCCCTCCTCCAGCTCCCCCGACAAAATAGCAGCCTTTATTTGATTCATAATCTGCTCATAAATAGGCACCTCCGCAGAATTCACAATAATAATATTCAGTTCCCCTCACCTCCGCATCATCATACTGTGTATGCACTATAAGCACAGTATACCCCCACACTCCTCCCCTGTCAATACTCAAAAAAAATTAAACAATTTCCCCCACATCCTTCTACAAATTATCAAAAATACCCAATTTAAAAAATCAAATCCACTCCTCCAAAAATATGATACAATTAACCCAACCCCCCCGCCATACCAAAATACTGCCAATACCGCAGCCTTATCCCCAGACACCCCCAACAACTCACCCCCAAAATTCCAAAACCATTAAAAAAACGGAGGCCCCCATGGAAATAATACAACTCAAACACAACACACCACTCTGGAAACAAACAATAGACTTTGCCGAAAATTCATCCTGGACACCAGGCAGACACATAGCAGGAATGCTAAGAGAAAACAGATTTACAGACTGGGAAGCCTTCTTTGTAGCAACAGAAAACCAAAAAATCATCGCCCACTGCTCCTTCCTGAAAGAAGACTACTACCCCGAAAACAAATACTCCCCATGGATCAGCAGCATATTCGTAACCGAAACCGCCCGAGGAAAAAAACTAAGCCACAAACTAATCCAAACCGCCATCACCTTCGCCCAATCAAAAGGGTTTACCAAAGTCTACATCCCCTCAGACCTCAAAAACTTCTACGAAAAATGCGGCTTCACCCCCATAGACACCCTAAAAAACTACGCCGGAGACTACGACACCATCTACATGCGCCAAATATAATCCCCTATCCCCTTCAAAACAATTTAGCATATACCCCTTATTCCATTCACATACCATACAACTTGCCACTACTTTACCACCGGATAAAATTCACTTATTCCAATCGTATTCTCACCGCCTAACCACACCCCCAGGATAAACGGAACCGTCACAGGGCCGCGCTCTCTGGTGTGATATCAGTCCGGGGGCGGGATTTTTCCTTCCTCCGGGGGCCGGCTGTATATGTGTT